>Ga0213868_10001332_pt1 | contig 23785 bp, 17 predicted proteins | sample PICome_9_FD_160087 | JGI IMG/M metagenome (GOLD analysis project Ga0213868, IMG submission 160087) | Coastal seawater microbial communities near Pivers Island, North Carolina, United States - PICO127 | ecosystem: Environmental > Aquatic > Marine > Coastal | place: USA: North Carolina... | reverse complement strand
ATGTTTCGAGCGAGCTTCTAAGTACCATCGATACACCTAAATACTATTGTCCATATATATAAGACATGATCTGAAGTTCATCCAAGGACCACAGATGGATTCTTCAATCAAAATTAGTCCACATGACGACTTTGCTCAACATCGAGAAAAATGGTCCAGGATGGAACTCGACCTCGGACTTAGATTTCGCCTCGATCATTCGATTTCATTCGATTGAACTTATTTGCGAATGCAGTACTGTATTTACTGTATTGAAAGGTTCATTTTAATCTATGCTAGTTTGTAATGTATACGTAGAGAATTCATGACAGGAATTCGTAGTCTTAATAACTTCAAGTATTCAGTGTGCTAGCAGTCAGAACTGTTCAATATATTCATATATGTTTAAAATTGATAAGTGTTATGTATTTATGGTCTACCCAAGAACCAATAGCCACCCTCCCCTCAGATTTGTATTCTATTCAGCTGGTATGACATTCTTGTGTGTTGTCATCATTCAGGTCTCCTTCTCCGGCTCCAAGTTCATATCGAGGTTTTGACAAAGTTGACTTTTCGGCAGTGAGAATCTGATTAGGATTGTTCTCTTTATCATTAGAAACGAATTTGGATAGAAATCCCAAATCCTCTGTTGGCTCGTCGTCAGCTGCAGCGATGGACGAAATTTTTCGTTCAGATTTTAGCTTTCTGATCTCTTGCTTGAGTTGCTTTACCTCTGCTAGAAACTGGAGATTCTCTTTTTCTAAGTATGAAACTTGTCTATTTTTTTCTGCTTCTAATTCACTTGCACTTCCCTGCACGCTAGCAGAAATTTGCTGCAACTTCTCTAGCTTCTCTTTTAGCTTACAGACTTCTTCATTAACTGACTTCAGCTGATTAGTCAATTTCTGCTTTTCCTCTGACGAAAGTTTTACTTTCTCTTTCATTTCTTCGAGAGAGATTTGAAGAGCGAAACGCGATTCTTCGGCTAACTCTAACTTCATTGCAGTGTGAGAAAGATCTTGTTTCACATTCATAAGACATTCCAATTCATCCTCTAGTGATTTGAGGCGTTCGCAAAGACTTGTAATAGCCCCTCCAAGATCTTCATCAACCCTTGCTCCTAAACTATCATCATCATCAAAGGTTGATTTCACCAAATCGGCAATAGCATCTTTCTCCTTTTTCTGAAATTCGCAATGTGCGACATACTTGCGTAGCTTCTCTTCGAGCGCAATCTGCTTCGACTGCAACTCGTCTAAGTCTTGTGAACAAAGGGAAGTGCTTTGTTTCTCTTCAGGATTGTGGGCTTTTGACTTCAATATATCAAGCTCATTTTTGTACTTATCAGCCTTGTTCTTATATTCGGTCCTTTCAGTCTTTAGAGTTTTAATCATATTAACGTGCTCCTTCGTCAACGCCTTTTTCTTAAGGGAACTTATTCTTTCATCCTTCGATTGAATCTTGAAGTTTAGCTTTTCGATCGTTTCTTTCAAAGTCGCTATATCGGAATGAAGATCAGATACAACCTTAGCCTGTTTGGCAGATTCATCTTGCTTTTCCTGGAGCAAAGCCTGGAAATTTGTTTCATTCGTATGATCAGAGCCATCAATTTGTTTTAAATTCTCGATTTGTAAACGATACTCTTCAAGTTTTTCTGTAAGCTCAAACATCTGTGCTTCTGCTCGAGAAACCTGAACCTTTCCCAAAGCTAATTCTTCCTTCAATTTACTAACTGCGAATTCTTTTTCGTTGATCAAAGTCTTCTTTGTAGATTTCAGCTCGTTTTGAAGTTGGTTAGCTTCTTGCTCAAAGTAGTTAAGTTTTTCTTCTGCTGACTTTGCTTTAAGAGTTTGAGTGTGTACTTCATCTTTGAGGAGAGAAATCTCTTCACGCAAGGAAGAAAGTTTTCCTTCGTAAGATTGCTTCAACGCATCTTTTGCTGATGCAACGTGAACCTTGAATGATTCATATTCTTCTTGGAGAACTGACATGTCTTGTTGTAGCCTGTCAATTGTAGCTTCCGATGCAGATAATTGTTCAGAAAGATGAAGCACTTTTTCGTCTGAATCAATCGCAGCGGTCTGATCAGACCTTAGCTGTTCCTCTAATGAAATCAATTCTTGCCGAGTCGTTCTCGCATCTTCCTTGTGTTTGATTAGATCAGATTCAGTGTCTTCCAAACTTTGTTTGAGCGATTCAATTCTTTCTCGAGCATCTTGAAGTAGCTGCCTACGCTCATTTTCAAAATCATTCTTCAGCTCGTCTTCACGATGCTGGAATGCGATTTTCAGCTCCTCCATTTTTTTCTCTACTTCTAGTTTTTCTTCCATAAGTACTTCCATATCTTTGATGATTTCATCAACTTCACCGTTATTAGAAGTATTTCCAAAATATGACTGCGACTGCAAATAATTAATTTTTTCTTCCATCTTCTTCAAATTAGATTCGCATTCAGATGCAAAGAAGCTTACTTCCTCCAGCTCCTTTTCTTTTAGCTGCAGTTCTTGATCCGCAGCAATAGCGATTCTATTCGCTTCCTCTTCTCGTGCATTGGCAGCTAATAGGAGTTCTTGCAATTCGTCAATCTGCTCCTTAAAATGAATTTCTTGACAACATTCAATTGAATCTTGTTGAGCACTATCAATTTTTTCCTTAAGCATCTGAGCTTCTGAAAAGGCGTCCAGCGATTTTTGCTTTTCGACAGAAAAATTCATTTGAGATTCTTCCAATCTGCATTGCAGATCAAAAATATTAGTCTCAAGAACTTCAATAGTTTTAATAGCTTCTTTGAATGATGTCTCAAAAGAATTCTTTTCTTTTAGGGCTTCATCTAGCGATGATTTCAAATCATTTCCTTTATCGATTTCTTGGGTCAGTTGAGAAATAAGTTTGCCTTCTTCATCGGACGATTTCAACTTCATCTCTTCAAGTTCTTTTGATATCGTTTCCTTCTCTCCTCTGAGCCTTTCAATAGAAAGACTTAGCGCGTTCAATGTATCATCTTTAGCATCCATGTCGAGCTCAGTCTTTTCAAGTGCAGTATTTTTATCATCTTCAAGTGAAGATATGTATGATGAAACGGCTTCTGTGAGCTGAAATCGTTCAGAAAGCTCCTCATACTCTTTTTTCAGACTGGCCAATTCATTGTAGCATTCTTCATTACGGTTGGTTAAAACAGCGATTTGAAATTCCAGATTCTTCATTAGATCTTCTTTCTGTGTATTTTCTTCTCGGAGTTGATCCAGTTCAAAATCCTTTTCATTTTCTTTAAGGGAAAGGCTTGCTGCTAAAGCTTCCGCGAGTTGTAAGTGATATGAAAGATCACGATTCTTTTCTTGTAGATCTTCAACGGATTCTTTCCAATTCAATAACTCTTTTTCCGTCTCCTCCAGTGTAATTGATGCGAAGCGGTGCTCTTTTTCCAATTCAAAATTCTTTCTTTCAATTATCTGAAATCGGTCAGCTACTGACTCAATTATTTCCAGCGAAGATGTATCAATCTCGTTGTCCTCTTCAGGGATACATTGAGACCTTAGCAAGTTAATCGCATTAGTTAAAAGATTCATCTGCTCAGTGAGCTGCTGAGCACCCGCCTTTGATAATTCAAGTTCCGTAATAAGTGAGTTCTTCTCTAGCTTGAAGTTATCCAGCAATATTGTTCTCTCTTTTGAGGAGGTCTGCAACAAATCAATCGTAGATTCGAGTTCAACGCATTTCTCTTCAAGGTCCTTCACTAAATTTTGGGCCGTCGAGTTGTTTATTATCTGACTCTCGATTTCCTGTTTCAACTTTTTCATTTTCATCGAACTTTCACTTTGTTCATTCTTCTGATCCAAAGAATTCAGTACAGATGCAACAATCAAATGATCATACTCTATTTTTGCAGTGAATATAACATCTCGCAGGTCTCGGTTTGCGTTTTCTTTCTCTTGCAAAGATAACAAATGGGCGGATATAGCTTTATTACTCTCCTCGTTAGTTTTGCACACAGTCGACATCAGTTCTTTATTCTCGATTTGAAGATTCAGCACTTTATTGTCGAGATCTCGAACCTTTACTTCCTGTTCTCTAATAACTTTTTCTAAATGACAGTTGTGCGAGCAAAGATGGTTGCGCTCGGAAATAATTTCAGCCAAAGATATAATTAATCCTTGTTGTTGAGAGTGCAACATTGCAACCTCATCATTGAGGGATACAACTTCATTGGCTTTTTCTTGGTATTCCTTTGATATAGTTTCATATGACTGTTGTAATTCGTTAACTTGCTCTTGATTTTTATCTTCAATCAATCTGAGTTCGGATAGACTGCGATTCAATCCGAGCGACTTTTGCGCTAAAGAAACTATTAATCCATCCTTTTCGTTTTCGGAAGTGATGAGCGATTCTTGTAAAGCTTGAATTTCATCGTTCAATTTTTTAACCATAGTACTATGGTCTTGGTTCATTTCAGAGTACTCAACGTCTTTCATTCGTAGAATATCTCCGATCTCTTCAACTTTGATTACAAGAACATCGTTTGATTCCTGAAGACTCTCATTTTCCTTTTCGAGTGACGTAATCACTCTCTTATTCTCTTCATTTAGATTTTCAAGACATTGGACCTTTTCTGTGAGTGACGTTATGATATGATCATGATCGTTTTCAACAGTTTCCCTGCGCTCTCTCTCATCTTCAAGCTCCTTCTGTAGACTTTGGAGTTCTTCTGCATGTTCCTTCCTCAAATTTTCCATGGTAACTTCAATCTTTGCAAAATCTTGAGCAAGTGAATTATTTTCAAATGTTAGTCTTTCAACGTTTATATCTCTTTCAGATATTGCTTCCTCAAGATCTTCTCGCTCCGTCTCCAAAGAGACAATTGTCTCTTGAAACATTTCCTTCTCTTTCAAGATACTTTCTATGGTTCCTAGAGCATCTTGAATGGCTTTCTCTTTCTCTGAAAGTTGTTCTTGAAAGTCATCAACTATATCCTGTCTTTGTATTTCAAGCGCTTCTTTCTCAGCCGATAGGATTTGAATAGCCTCCTCCGAAGAAGATTCAGCTCTCTTTAGATCAATGATCTCTTTGGTTGCTCCATCTAACGAAGATTCGTACTTTCCAGCTTTATCTTGCCATTCAGCTAGACGAGCATTAAGAGATTTTGTCAACTCGCTCTTTGCAGCTAAAGCATCTTTTAAAAGAACCAGTTGGAACGAGGACGAATTTTCGAGTAACTTCGGCCTGATTTTTACTTTTCTAGGAATCAGGGGAGTAAATGTAGCTAAAGCACTGGATTTATTCGTGACATCCAGTAAAGGGCTGTCTTCATTGCGCAGTTGTGAAAGAATACCATCAGATTGACGACGTCTTTTCTTTTCTGCACCGAGAATAGAAGGCGAAGATAGATCCGCAAAACGAGCTGCAGCTTCACAAGCGTTTGGACTCTTTGTGGCCATTCGCTTTCTATCATTGATGAGAGCATTGACACCTCCTCTTAGAATAGAGGCCGTCAACCTTTCGAATTTTTCTTGAAGGATCATAGCAGCAGTTTCAGCATGAGTGGCTTTTGATTCCAGTTCTTTCACTTGCTTCATGCTGCCAACATCAGCCGATGTCGCTCTTTTTGCCTCTGCTAATTCTCTTTGAAGTTTCTTGATCATAGATCTTTCATCCATCACTTCATTTATCTGTGCTCTTGTCTTAACTAATTTTGCCCTCGAGGCAAATTGCAGAGTCGAGCGAGTTTCTTCAAGATACAACTCTGAGGGAGTGGCACAACAAATCACAGCCATTCGAGCGTTCCCCGAGAGCGATGGTTGAAGTAGACGTGTAAGCTTTGAGTCGCGAAAGTTGATATGTGAACTTGAAGAGGATCCTAATTTGGAAATGACCTGCGATAATGTCAAAAGACTAAAACACAGAAGAAGAATATATATTAGGCAAACACCATGAAACATTCTAATCTCCCTAACAACGAGATATTTACCTTTGATTGATCATTCCTCCTTCTTTTTGTCTATCGCCTGTAGCTCCAGTGTGACGAACGCTTTCTGAACCGGCGAGGTCAACCAGGTTCAAAGTAGATATACGAACGGCACCATCATCTCCATCAACACTAGCGAAAGATTCCTCATCATCGTCCTGATCACCTTGACCAAAGTTTTCATCGTTGCTTTGCGATGCTTTCGTTCTGCTCTCAACGGTAATACGAAAAATGGTATGAGATCTAGAAGACCTCTCATTCATCGCAGTGCTAGCAAACGCTCTATTCTTCTCTCCCGCGAATAGAACACTTAACAGACTTTGAAAGTCAGTCACAATATTTTCTGTGGCATCAACAAATACTCCTCTCCTAGGATCTTCACGAATCTTTAAAACATTATCAGATGATGAACTAACAAGCAAATCCCTAACCTCTTCATTGTATATTTCTACAAATGATACCCGAAGAAGAAATACTCTATCGGGATCATTCCTTATATTAGAAAATATGTCTTTTGCTGCCATATGAACTATTCCTCCTTCAGAACTACTTCCTTCCTCAATTGTTCCGCTACCTTGCATAGTGTACGTCTTTCCGGAACTAGTCTGACCGTATGCAAATATAGTTCCATTTAAACCTCTCACAACACTCTCGACAATGCCTTGAGCAACACCATCATAAAGCTCCTTTGTGGTGTTATTTTCTCCAAATGTTTTGTCAAAAGTAAAGAATGATCGACCTTTTGTTCTTTCAGGAAGAGGTTTTCCATCACTTGTGGTTTGTGTCACAGAGTTGTATTTAGAGAGGACGCGCCAAACTCTTGCGTTTCCACTCTCCTTTGAGTTCAACGGCCTCATACGAATCGCAACTGAAGTGATAAATGATTCAAATCTTTTGTTAGCCATCGATGATTACCAGATATCCTTTTGTGATCATTTAAATTGATCAAATCGAGGGTAATGAACGAATTCAATTTCATATTTTATCGAATCGCAACTCACCTTTGATTCCCTCCTCTTCATCGGCACCATTTTCAAGGCGATTACTCGAAGACATTTCAAAATAAATGGTGTTGAGTAATTCAAACTTTTTGTATTATTCCTTTCTTCCTTTGTTCAGCAATCTTATATATTTCTAAAGGTGCTGAATTCCACCGTTTTGGGTCAAGTCTGAAAATGTGTGCGTTATAACCGTCAACAACAGACCGTTAAGTTTTTTAACCGCACAAACCTCCCAAAACTATTCCATTTTTTCAGCACGACGAAGAACATCTTGGGTAGAAGAGAAATCTCGATTTCCCTTTCTTTTGTACAACTTTCTTTCAGGAAAAGGAATAAGCAGTATAACACACCACTTTGTCTTCTCAATGCAAAATTTGAAACAAAAGAGTAGTATTTATGAAAGTCATCATACTATTTTGATAAGTTATAAATCTTTTACAGAATAAAATGCTGTGCTTGAAAATCGAAACACATCCGATACTTTTAGTGTACAAATAACTATGTTTGAGGACGAATTAAAATTCTTTTTTCATCGTCTTGTATGTTTCAGCTTCCATGTCAACGATGGAGTCATCTTGAACTGTAGTCTGTACAGCAGAGCCCGCGAAGGAAGACAGAATAAATGTCCAAGCCAATCCAGCGACGCATAGGAAAGGAATTTGCATGGATTCCTCAACGTATCCAAATTGAAAATACTGGACAGGGATCCAAAAGAGCCAATTTCTCCTAAGGAGAGGAAAAAGAGTTGTTTGAGCTCTATCGAAAATCGCGTCAATGGATAGACCTTGAAGGTATCCAGTGAATGTGAAAAAGACAGGGTAATAGATAAAGGGAACAACAATGAATTGGTTTGCAATAGTTTGTTCTACAGTTGCAAGACTGTGCATGTCAATGTTGGGGAAAAGCATTGCCAAGTAATGTCCATCACAAACTCGAATGATTTCCGGGAAAAGAGAGCACTGAACCGCTCTGTACATGGCATCGAATGAGACAAACGAGATTGCTCGTTTTTCATCATATTGTACTTCTTTTGACTGTGCAATCGCATCACCTAAGAAAGCTAAAATGCCTCCGGTTATAACCTTGGTTTCAAGAGGATGAGAATTTAAACAATCTTTGTACATGGTGAGCATGATATCCAAAGGATCTGCACGTAGCGTTGTTGATGATTGTACACCAACTAAGCGTCTTGTCGATGCATTTGTAAGCAAACGTTGGCCATTTCACCTATGTGAGTTGAAGCGTGACACACTACTCGTCCAACTGTGTCCTACATCGAAATGGAAAAAGAGAAAGAATAGTACAGGAACTAATATCCTTCCCCGAATTGAAGATGTGTATCGAGTGCTCATTCGCAGCACTAATATCTTCTGATTTTAGCCTGGAAATGGAAGAATGAGGTTTGAATGATGACCTGCAGAGTTGAAGAAGGTCTGCATCACTGTTTTTTTGCTATCTTACTCACCTGAGACCACTCTTCTTTCTCTCTCTCGCACTCGATATGGAAAACTCAGCTGTTCGGAAACAGCCCACGTCATCACCAAAAAGACTCGATCACTACGTCACCACCAAAGGATTCTCCACCAACCCGATGGAGATGACAAACGTCGTTGAAGATTCCCTGGATTTTTCCCGCGCTATGAAATTACAAAATCGACGGACCGTGTCCACCCGCACCTAGAGAAGTCAAATCGAGCTATACTCGAGTAAACCTCATACTGACGCATATAAATTCACTATTCCAAAGACGAAAAGTCAGTCACAGCAGCTCGTTCTTGAACATGTTGTTCTCCCTTGGAATATACACTCTGTTGACATTGTTCTACTTTTCTATGGCATCAAACTGTGTATTCCAAGCTAATGCGTTTGTGAATCCAATTCTTGTCCAAAATGTGGGCAATTCATTTAATCTCGTTCAACTCGCTTCAGAACAGTACCTTTCGCGCATGGAACACTTACGATTGAAACTTTACAAGGATACGTCACATAACAGCCACGACGGTTTGCATCCAATGTACAGTGCCGTAGCTCCAAATTTCTCGACACGTGAGGTGTCACCTCCGAAATTGGCTGGAAGCAGGACTGAATCTAGCAGAACGCACGACCGCAGGAAAAAGAATCCACCAGGCGTCCAAGGCATCTTACGCAGATTTACTATTTTCTTTGGATTTCTGAATGAAGCGCTGAAAGAAAACTCTTCTCCCGTGACTGACAACCTTGGAAGAACTCGCTCGCTGAACGTCAGCGATGCATATAAACGTCACAAGAAAGATAATCAATATCAAGTTATTAGTTTAGTAGATATTGGTTGGTTGAAAGCACATGAAGAAATTGTAAGTGAAGAAAGAGTATTTAATTTACACGAGGCGGTGAAGGAATGGAAAGCCTTTAGGCTACCCTTGTTAGTTGACGTTAGGAGCGGTGCTATATTAGACGGCCACCATCGATATGCTGTCGGACGCAGAATGGGACTTAGCAAACTTCCCGCTATATTGGTTGACTATTTGCACGATGAAAAGATTAAGTTGGATGTCTGGCCTGAATGTGGCATTGATTGTTTAACGAAGGAAGAAGTGATAAATATGAGTCTTTCCGAAGATGTGTTCCCACCCAAAACCTCAAAACATGACTTTGAGGACCACTCATTGCCACACATTAATGTACCACTGGAGCATTTGCAATAATAGCTCTTAATGCATAATATTTTTAACATTCAATCAAACGTATTTTATCGCATGAATTAGCATTTGTCTTGAGTCTTGTTAGATTTTCTCATTTCTGTCTACTGTGACACCAGGTACCAAACAGTCATGGTTTGTAAGGAATCTCGTCTGTGACGTCTTTAGAGCCATTCATTGAAGAATGTCAAAGAATCTTCTCAACCTCTTCGGCACGAAAGGAAGAACGTTTTTCTAAATGCGCACTTTTCATTTGCAACACCCAGCATACGAAAGGTAAAAGAATACTTGTATTTTATTGAGAATAAGGATGAAATTCAGTTTTGCCATCGCAGTGCTGTCTATCATCAGCTCTGCTTCCGCCTTTGCTCCTCTCTCCGTAGATTCTTCTAAAGGCATTCACCACTTCTCCGAAACCAGAAAGAATCAATATGACAAAGAAAACCAAGAGTTCATGTGCGGACTCGTAGCCGCAATCGATGATATCTGGAACTCTAATTCTATTGATTTCGACAACATTTCGCTTCTGAATGACTACGATAAAGAGGTGAACGAACCTCTTGAAAAGACGACATCTATTCTTCATCACCGTGGACCAGATGGAATGACTTGTTCTTCAGGCCTCATGGGTGAAAAGGCATCAAAGGTTCGCTGGTCGATGGGTCATACACGTCTGGCTATCATGGATCCATCTAATCGCAATGCTGACATGCCTTTCGAGCTAGACTTTGAAGTCGATGGTGTTACCAAACATATCAAACTCGCTGCAAATGGAGAAATTTACAATCATGAGAAGATTTACCAAAGCATGGTCGAAAACGATGGATGGGCGCACAAGCGTATTTCAGGAAGTGACTGTGAGGTTATTGCACATCATTTTGCAAAGCATGGTGGGCCTGCTACTGCCGCTAAACTTGATGGTATGTTTGCATTCGTGGCATTCGAAGAAAAGGATGATGGTACCGTGACTGCATTTGCTGCTAGAGATCATGTTGGAATCAAACCTCTTTACGTCGGTCGGTCCATTAATGCAGACCCATCAAAAGGTGATGCATCTGGTTACATTTTCTCGAGTGAGCTAAAGGCTATGGTTGGTCATGTAGACCCAAAGTCAGTGATCAATATACCAGCAGGACATTACTGGACTCCCGAGGAGGGACTTGTATGTTTTTATAATCCTGAATGGCTTCGAAATGTAAGTATATATGACATTGGTTCTATTTAGCTTTACTTCAGATCAAGACTTATATTTTCGCTCTCTCGCTATGTGCACTTTAGGATAACTATGCTCCTTGGGAACAAGACGGACATAAAGTAACAGATGACGAAATTCGCGAGGCATTCAAAGCAGCTGTTGAAAAGCGAATGATGGCCGATGTAGAATATGGTTTCTTTCTTTCCGGTGGCGTCGATTCTGCTGTCGTCTCGAATGTTCTCATGCCCCTCTACAAGAAAGCACAACAAAAGTCAGGTGGGGAATTTCGTCGCATTCCTACCTATACTGTCGGCATGGAAAATTCTCCCGATGTCATGGCAGCAAAAGCAGTTGTTGAAGCCCTTGGAGGAGAGAAATATATCGACCACAAAATTAGAACTTTTACTCCCGACGAGGTGTTCGATACTGTACCGAAAATCATTTATCACATGGAGACTTATGAAGCCGAACTTATTCGTAGCAGCATCCCTAATTGGTTCCTCGCAGAACATGCAGCAAAAGATGTGAAAATGGTTTTGACTGGAGAGGGATCTGACGAACTTTTTGCTGGTTACCTGTATTTTAAAGATACAAATTGTGCCAAACAGTTGCAGGATGAATTGCGTCGTATTTATGGAATGCTTGGAAATATAAACTTGCACAGAACTGATCGAATGACTATGGCCCATGGTCTCGAGGCTCGTGTTCCTTTTCTTGATACTGAATTTACTCGTCTTATTATGAGCATCGATCCTAAAGAAAAAATGGTATGCCCTGACGCAGTCAAAAACAACGCTCGTGGAAGAGAAAAGACTAAGTTAAGGGAACTCTTCGAAGGCCCCAATGAAGACGGCGAAACTATTCCCACCCCTGTCCTTTGGAGAGCGAAAGCTATGCAATGTGAAGGAGTGGGAGAAGACTGGGTTTCTATTCTTCAAAAGAAAGTTTCATCTCTTGTAACTGATGAAGAGATGGCAAATGCATCAATGAAATTTCCGATTAACACTCCCCAGACCAAAGAAGAATACTATTATCGTCGTATATTTGAGTCGCATTTCTCTGGAATGGAGCATACTATCAATCTGTGGCCTGGTGGTGGGCGTGCAATGGGGGCCCCATGGAAGAATGATCTATACACTAGGGAGGGTTTGAAAAATACAAGCCTTTTGTCACACTCGTTGCAAAAAAATCGTGATACTCCCAGTGATGCCGCGACCAGTGCATTAAGCGCCAGAGGCGGTGCCCTGTATCCCAAATCATCCAGGGCATTTGCCAACTCAATGTTTTCAATGTTTGGTTTTGGTGGTAATAAGAAGAGTCATAGAAATACTTCTCGTTTTGCATCACCTAGTGTATCAGGTGAGAATTAAAATAGTTACTTTTGATTAACTGATTTTGTCCAGTCTTTACTTTCTCATGAGCAATTGATAATTATTTTTGAAAGCAGAATCTGAACTAGCAGTGGAAGAAGCTATTGCTATGGCAACTAGGTTCAATTATTCTGAATTGGAAGCATGGCTAACTACAGGCGGTGACGACCGATCTTTAATCCTTGATTTTGGAGCCAACAAATACCACATACGACCGCAGCCAATTGCTATCAATGATATATTTCGAGGAAGTTGCACCGGTAATCCTCCTACGTCAAGAGGGTATGATGCCGCCAAAAAATTGTTCGATGAAAAATTCCGTGGATGCAGTGAAAATGATTTGAATGTTACCCTCACTAAGATCTTCGACGAACAACGACGACGAATAGCAAAATATCTGGATCTTCCTGAAGGTTCTGAAGTCATTTTGTGTCCTTCCGGGTCTGATGCTGAGTATATTCCAGTCGCAATCGCTAGAGCTCTGCACCCCGAAAAGCAGATAGTGAATGGCATAACTCAATTAAACGAAATTGGTGCTGGAAGTGAGCCCGCCTCCATAGGGAGATACTTTTCTACACATGCACCCTTTTTAGGAGAACATTCGTTCGATCATCTTCCAGGATTTGATAATGTTCGTAATTTTGTTTTGCCCGCAAGAGAGGCCGATGGGAACGTTATCGATGCATCTAAGCTCATGGCTGATTTTACAAAATCTCAGATAGCACAAGGAAACTTTCCTCTTGTTCATGGAGTGTTTGGAGGCAAAACTGGTGTTCGTGATAGTATCATGCCTCCAAGTTTAAATGGGGGCGATACGTCAATTGGCATTGTAGATGCTTGCCAAGGGAGATTTTCATTAGATGAACTGAAAGAATGGTTGAAACAGGATTCCATCATTCTTTTTACTTCAAGCAAGTTTTTCCAAGCTCCACCATTTTCTGGCGCTGTTATTTTACCTCAATCTATTGCCACCAAACTGAAGAATAAACGATGTCCAGAAAAAATGCTCGACGGAAAAGGCCTTGGCGCTTTTCTTACTCACAAGGAATTACCATCTTGCTTAGATGGGTGGAAAGAGCACCTGTATGATCCAAGAAAAAATAATGTTGGACTTGCTTTGCGTTGGGAGGCAGGACTTGCTGCAATGGAAGCGCTTTCTACCATTTCAGATAGTGAAAGGATTAAGATAACTGATGAATGGGCAAGCAGAGTGAAGGAAATTGTTGATAAGAACGATTTACTAAGTACTTTTTCTGTCGAAAGAAGTATTGTTAGCATACGAATCAGCAACAGCCGTGGAGGTTGGCTAAATATGGCTGAGGCTCGAGATGTGTTCAGGTGGATGTCGAAAGATTTAGCATCAGTCATCAATGCGGAAACAGAAGACGAAAGAAACATTCTTTCCATCATTGCCTACACAGGACAACCTGTGAGTGTAAGTGAAAATTTTGCAATAATTCGTATTGCTCTAGGGGCCGAATCCATGATATCTTATTCGAAAGACAAAAATGAGACGTTGAAGCAAGATTCACTGATCGTTAACAAACTTGCATTAATTGCAAAATATTTCGATGAATTGAAAGAGAGTGGAATTTAAAAACAGAAAGAAAGTAATGGGCGTACAATTGTATTAGTACATCATGTTTTTACACCTTTTTCTCTAAACAACCGGAATGACTCTGAAAGCTTCTCCCATTCTAACAGTTGTAATTCGCGATCGTTGACGACTTTGGTCGTATCCTTTCGATTTTCTTGGCCTCCAAACTCATTTTCATTATCTGGTCACGAAAAAAAAAGGTTAGAAGATAATACATGAACGTACTGAAAATTGTCAGGTGAATTAAATACTTGCCTTCAATGCCAACCTTATTCAAGATATTGAAACTTGATTGTCTCATTTTGTCTGCTTCTAACTGTGATTTTTGGGTGATGTCCGCAATAGGACTTTGTCTATCGTTATTCATATCTATTTGTATATCATTCTTGTTCACGCTGTCGGTTTCATAACTCTGTGAGTCATTTTTGTGGGTTTTAAATGTATTAGATATGCCTCGTATCATTTTTAGAACGCCTGTACTCTCCTTACGAGTTGATAGTGCAGCGAGTGCTGCCTGTTTCTTTTCTAAAACCTTTCTCTTTTTTGTTGCTATTAATGATTCTTTGTTCAATTCATCGCCGATTCTTTCTTTGACCTGATCTATTTCTGATTCTGAATACTTACTGTCTTCTTTACTTTCATTCAAAGTTTTATTTCCTGTGCTTTCATGAGAGGTGTCAACTCTTTTGCTTTCGTTCAGATTTTCAACTCCTTTGCTTTCGCACAAAGCTCCATCTATTTCCTCGTCGGAGTGAGAACTATTTCCACATTTGTCTTTCTTCGTCATTGCTATCTCTTCTGGTTTGTTTTGGATACGGATACTTTGAGAATTGATGGTGTTTACTGTCATATCTTCTTTCAAACCCAGTGCAGATCGTTCAAAGTAACCACTTGTTATGTTTGCATTTGCGCTCGCTTTTGTTACAACATCAGAAGCAATCGCTTCATTTGTATCATCTGTTCTCGTGTATACCAATAATAAATCGTCATCTTCATTCGCTTCAAAAACCTTATCGTAGTTGATATCACGAGACTCGGTAGAATGGATACCTGGAAATAGTTCTTCATCCTCATCATTCGGCGATAGATTAGATACCATTTCTAAACGGTGTTGATTTTGCTCGTCGTTACTCTTTAATTTTAAAGACGCTTCACTTTTGTACGAACTCCATTGTTCTTGAATTTCAAGGAACGTGGCTTCAGAACTCGCAAAAGATGATGCAGCGCTTTCTCCACTGAGTGATTCAGAAACATGTTGATGCTTAGGATTTGAAGTTGATTTCGTCGACGATGAATTTTCTGATTGATTCGCTGTAGATGAATCATCACTTTTAGAAGATGATATAGTAGAATAGTACATGGCTGTCTCATCAATTTTGTCGGACGATTCACTGACAAACTTTTTCTTTCTTTCTTGATAGCCACTTCCATCGATAATTGAATTTTTTATTTCAGAACTTTGAGCCGTGATCGGGAATGGGCTTCTCTCGCATAGTAATATTAATGAGCGATCATTGTTTATAATATCTATTTTTGCCCTTGTCTGGGCTGCTCTAGCTTTCTTCCCAAATTCCAATGTCTTTCGCGTCTGTTCAGTGCTCATTCCAGATGGAGATATGCAACATATGATAGAAACTCTATCTTTTCCTGTAAGATAACGTTGTAAAACTCGGGTCAAGTTGGAGTCCCTGAAGTTTATGAAACTTTTTTTAGATCTACTGAGGCCTGAGATGACATGAGAGAGAGCGAGTAAACTGCGAATATTGATGGAATGATGAGATTTTCATGAATTTGCGATCGAGGCACCTTGTTCAGGAATCGGATAAAACTTACCTTTTATTGATAGCCTTTCCTTCTTTATCAAGATCCGAATCTAATTTAGATGCAACTTTATGAACTGAGTCTGAGCCCGCAAGATCAACCATGGTCAATCTTGAAAAGAAGACATTGTTTCCTTCCTTGTATTTTCTTTCTAATATGAAAGAAAATATTGTATGCGATCTTGAAGATCTTTCGTTCATTCCAGTCGCTCTCAATGCTCTTCTACTTTCAGCCAGAGAAAGAGTTTCAATCATCGTTTCATAATTAGGAATCAACTTTTCTATTCCATCAAATGTCATCAGTCCTTCCTTAGAGTCATGTCGATTGAGTGCACTTGATTCATCTTTCGGATTGATCAACAAGTCTCGTATTTCTTCGTTATAGATTTCCTAGTTTAAAACTCGTATTAGCATGGACGCAAGAAAAGAAGATTCAATCATGTTATGTATAAAATCAATCAAATACTTACAATGACTGACAGACGAATGAGAAAAATAGAATCAGAGCATTCTTGAATATTTGAAAAAATGTCACAAGCTGCTAGATGAAGGATTCCTCCTCCTCCACGAATGCCTTCTTCGAGAGAACGAGGGCCTTGCATGGTGTATGTTTTGCCCGCGCCAGTTTGGCCGTAGGTAATAACACTTCCACTGTATCCTTGTATAAAATCCTTCACAATATCTTGAGTAGTATTTTCATAAACTTCTTGATTTGAACTTGATGCGCCCATCACTTTATCGAAGTTAAAGTATGTTTTGCCTATTTTTTTAGGCAAAGCCTCACCCGTATTTGTAGTTTGCACTATTGTATTGTCATCCAATACTTTCCAACTTGTGACGGCAGCATCAGCTGGGGAATACGAGCCGTTTAACTTCCCACCAAGTTCGTGAATGTTAAGTCCTCTCATACGAACGAAGGCTGATAAAATGAATCAAACCATGAAGTTAGAAGGAAGAAAAGTCTAGCATAAATAAACTTTTATATCTGAAGAAAATGATGCTTACCTCGAATATTTTCAACCTTATCATTCGTCAAAATTAAACTACTATCTACTGCTATACTCATGACCATTGATTTATTGGTTACTGAAATGATTTGCTATAGCTAGAGTATGTTCTATCTATTATTTCTCTAGAGAGCTAGAGAGGGAAAGAGAGAGGTGATTTGGCAATGTGCCAACGGGAATAATCGCCAAAAAGTAGGTCTGTTCCTGGTGTCCTGTGGCGCACGCTGCACGCTTCGCCAAAATCTCGGAACAGTTTTCTAGTTTTAGCCCTCCCACTACCCACTAATCACAAAGCATAATCTCACAGGAAGAACATGAGCTCTTCTCCATCCACGCGTTCGCTTTTATCACCCAATAAAAATAGGTCTCCGTCTATGCGACTCTTAAATGAGGATGAAGACAAAACATCGTTTTATATAGGCTCAGGTCTTGTTGTCAATGCGTTACAGAGCTATTCAGAGGGTGACTATGATGCCGCTTTAAAATCCCTTGTGACCGCTTTGAAAACACAGCGACTGACGTTGGGAGATATAGATATATGTATTTCTCATACACTAGGAAATATCGGAGCAGTCTACTTGAAAATGGGGTCCGAATGGTCAGCAGATGCCATTGAAGTGTTGGAAGAAGCTTTGAATATCAAGATGATATTAAAGTCAGAACCCAACAAATTCAATCTTCCCAAAGAATGCAAAAATATAGTGCTGTATGACACATTGAATAATCTTGGAAGCGCTTACGTTATTGCAGGTGATTATATACAGGCTATGGCCTGTTTTCAGGACGCATTAAAAGAAATTACAAACGAAACTGATTCGGTTAATTCAGAAGATATTGCCAATACTTTGTACAATATTGGAAATGTCCATTGTCTCGTAGGAGAGTATGATGATGCCCTATTTGCACATATGGAATCGTTGGAGATAATTCAATCAAATTTTGGAGAAGCGGATGTACAAGCAGCTGAGATATTAGATAAGATTGGTGCAATTCATATGGCCAAACGCGACGTAGACCAGGCCATGGCTGCGTTTATAGAAGCCTTAAGTATAACAAAGGCAGCTCTTGGCCCTGATTACATCGACTGTGTTCCTTCGCTTTACAACTTGGCATGTGTTCATGAACTGAAAGGCGAGAATGAACAAGCTATTGAGGCATTAGGAACGGCATTGGATATTTATCAGAAAAACCTACTGAAGAACAGACCTGTAGCAGAAGGCATCACAGAAAAGATTCAGCTGAAAATGTTACACCTACAAGCTTGTTGAAACGACCATTTTTTAAAAACGGTTTCTTAATTTTAAAAATTATTTATATCTATACTTTCATCGACGTCGATTTCATCCACATCAAAATCATGGACACAAACATACTGTCCCATACCGTTTGTCACAAGGATCTCACGATCAAGGCAGATACTAGTCAGTCGGATGAAACCATTCATAAAAAATAACGCTCTTTCTTTTCCAGGATGAAAGTATCCCACATAACCTTCAGCGCTGGCAGCTAAAATCATTGGACCTTTTTGAACATCGAGATCACAGACGATATTAGTAATGGGACCTCGGTCAATGTTGAATATGTGTGCTCTATCTTTCATTTTCTGTGTAGGTATACGTGGCCAGTGATTCATTACTAATTTCCCACCATCATTTGCATGAAAAATTTCCCACTGTTTCATAACTCCATCCGCACCGCCTGTGATCAAAACAGAACTTGAACCTGACGTTGCACCTAACTCTCTCCTACCAGGCCCTCCACAAGAAATAGCAGTGACACCGCGCAGATTTCCTTCAAAAACTTTGTTTCCATCATGAGCTAAAAATCGACACTTCGGAATAGGACATGCATCACCTTTGCTTGCGTTTTGCACAAGATCTGATACACTATAAGCGACGACATGACCACTTGCTAAACCGAGGTATATAATATGATCATCAACAAAAAAACTGGACGTATCCACATCGAACGATGTTATGGATGTTGGATTGCCACTTTCGTCAAGCATAGTGCAGCGATATATCATATCACCACCAATCCTATCCCAAAGTGCAAACGATCCATCCGAACTGGCAGAGACGAGAACGTTAAAATCACAAATATCACTTTTTCCTTCGGACGAAACTGTCTTCAGTCCTACAATAGTTCCATCATGTCCTTTCAAATGATGCATGGGAATCATTTCAATATCCGATTCTGAATCTGAAACAATGTCCATAACATTTCCTATTTTCCAAACTTGGATAATGCATCCACTTGCTGTATAAACATAGTCGTCGTGGAATAAAAGAGCATCTATTTTTTCTTTTCCGGCTTGAAACTGTGCTACAATTTCAAAAGGATCAGAATCATCCCTCATATTCTCACTAATCTCACCACCTTTCCCTAGCATCAAGTTTTTCTGTTTAGCAGCATACTCTCTCTCGTTTGACATTTGACTTGTAATAGAAACAGTTGATGATTGTCCATCTGGGTTTGTTGTCATTTTAATATTGGAAGTAGGTATAAACTTTGTTAGATAGTCAGTTCCAATATGAATCAAAAACACAGTCCCATCTGATCGTGAAACGGCAATGGTTTCAGTTGAATGACCGAATCCTGGACCTGTTGCAGTTTCGTCGAACGCTATCTGTGTTATATATATTTCATCATCATTGGTCGACTCGTTATCATTGGTATCAAATCTCACTGGACGAGATTGATCAAGAGAAAATCCTCTACAAGACCAGTTCCCTGTAGAAAAGTTTTGAGCAATTCGTTTCATTCTTTCACCTTCCAAATGTTTGGCTTTCTGAATTACATTCGATATGAAAGGATCACTAGTAACATCCTGATTGAGAGCTGAATCGTTCTTTTCACCTACATCAGATAAGAAGCCAAGATCTTTAAATTCAGAAAAATCATCAAAAAAGATCATTTCGTTGTCATTTATATCATCATCATTTTCATTACTTGATAGAACTGTCATGCCTTTAGGGAACATGCATTGGCGATTTGGTAGCATTTGAAATCCTTCCATCATGGGAACACTTCGTAAAATGATAAATAAAAATGAAGCATTTGTAATCATGATGGCAGTAGCAAGCACTAGAAATACGTGTTTGAAATTCTTTCCGTGTCTTTGGATGTCTGTTTCTTTGAATGAATGAATCAATCAATCGTCGTGTATGAAGAAGATATAGAATAACCACAGTCTACCCGAATTTCTCGAGTGTCGTCGTTGTTGTCGATAACATCAGAACCCTAATGAACTCCTTGACCGATACGGACAAAAGAGAGGAGGAGAGATGAGAGATGCAACAAAAGCAACCAACATTTCTACCATAATTAAAGTGGAAGTAATCCTGCTCTGAGATACCAGACACCAAAAGTTCCTCATTCACAAATAAGAAAAATGGTGAATATTCGTATGGCAACCATCGACGATCTACTGTACATTCAAAGAACCAATCTTTGGTGCCTACCAGAAAACTATCAATTGAAATATTACCTGTACCACATCCTTTCGTGGCCTCAACTCATTTGGGTAGCTGAGGATCATACTGGAAAAATTGTCGGATATGTACTCGCGAAAATGGAAGAAGACCTTTCTGACAACCAGCCACCACATGGACATATTACTTCTTTGAGTGTACTTAGAACTCATCGAAAACGAGGTATTGCTACTATGCTAATGAGAAGAAGTCAGAAGGAAATGGAAGACACTTTTGGGGCACATTATGTTTCTTTACACGTGAGAAAGAGTAATAGAGCTGCATTTTGGTTATACAGTCAAACGTTGAAGTATGAGATCCATAATATTGAAAAGGCATATTATGCGGATGGTGAAGATGCATATGATATGAGATGTACTTTTGTTCAACCTCAGAACAAGAACGATGATTCTGATGCAGTGGAAGACACGAAAGATTTGACGGATGCAGTGAAGGGATTGGAAGTTTCTTAAAGCCTCCAATAGTTTATGTGCAAAGACTATGGAGACAGAATGCAATAAAACATATTTCACACACATATTTCATACATATATTTTCATTCCTTTCAAATGAAGTAGTACATTCTAATTTTTATGAAAATTTGTTAGGCCGTCGCCAACTATGGATCCATCGCGAGACCTTCGTTCAAATTGAATCTGCTCTGGAGTTCGTTTGAATTCAGAATTAATTGCCATTGCACCGAAGAGTGCACTAATCAAGCCAAAGTAGCTACCAGCTACAATCATCTTTTGTTTCGATGAAATATTGTAAAAATCTTTTGGATGAGACAAATCGGGAATGCCTTTATATTGATTCCACAATCTCACTCCAGTTGAATAAGTCCCAGCCATGGTGATCAAATAAAATATCGGATTTGATACCATTCCTGAGGCAATCAACCCCCCTGATAAGCCAATACCTGCTAATCCAGCATATGGAGAAAGAGAGTTTCCTATTCTACCTCCATCAAGCATACCAATAGGAATCAAATTGAACAGATTGACCATGAAACCAAAATCAGCAACGGCCAAGCATAACTGACTCCCAGATGCCATGCCAGCTCCCCATACACCAACAGCTCCTAAAGATCCTAGAGCAGGACCACCAAGTGCTATCAATGCATCATCGTATGCATTCTTAGGAGGTTTCTTGGCCGCAACACCAGCCCCAAGGAACGGAATGAAAACCATGGGCGAAAATGGTATTTTGAGATGTCTCATGACTAGTGCATGACCGGACTCGTGAACAAGTATGAGGCCCACCATTCCAGCAGCATATGGAAAACCATATATGGTAGTATAAGCTCCAACGGATAGAAGGAGTGATCCCATGGATGCCATCTTGGTCAATTTCAGTGCCGCCAGTATGGATTTTGACTTTGTAAGTGATAAGAATGCTAAGGAAGATACAGCACCCAATGAAAACTTAGACTTTGAACTTCCAAATAATGAAGTAGATGGTTTACGCCCATGGTTGGTGGAGAAACTGTTGAAGGAGCTTGTAGCCAATAATGCAGGTGATAATGTCTGATTCAATTCTGTTTTCCATCTTTGCAAACATTGTTTGTTGTTTATGGTCCGATTCACTGAATTGGCCGCAAGAAAGAAACGCTTTCTCGATATGGCAAACATTTTTGTAACCTTTGTCCAAAAGCTTTTGGTTAGTTAGTCGACGTGAATTCGATTACAACAAGAAGTGTAGTGATGTGCAGGAAGTGGGAAGACTCAAGACGTCAAGAGGGAGTCAATCGTCCATCGTCCATCGTCCTTTGTCGTCTGTCGTCTTGGCAGTTACAACTATTTTGAAAGTACAAATAATATGATAAAGCTGCAGAGATATTCAGGTTATGAGCTGTTACCTCTCGATTGATCACACCAAGCCACAATTACACTACTTTAATCCAGCCACAAAACTCTACTAATTTCCTGGATATACACTTTCTACAGATATGAGTGGTTCAATAATGCTTTCAAATGTTATAAACAAAACAATATTAGTTCAAACTCGATACATGGGTACTGGAACTCGCGGTGCCCGTGGTCATGGATGGCTGAAGAAATACCGAGACGGTCTTGGAGAACGACACCTTCAAGGGCGTTTTCACAAACGCGATGTCGAGCATTTGAACAATATTAACAATCAAGTATTTTCTTTAAATGGTGATAAGAAAACCATTGCGTATTTAGATTTTAAAATTGGAGAAGGATCAGCTACTGCGGGTGGAAAAGATGAGGATGCTTCTTTGGACACTCCAAAAACAATCAAGAGGGTTACCATAGAATTAGCAACTGCGGCTTTGCCTCAAACTTGTGAGAACTTTATCAAATTATGCCATAGTAACGACGATGAAGGCCATACATATATGAACTCTAAAATTTTCAAGATTGAACCCAAGGTTGGTATTTGTCTTGGTGATTTACCTCATAGTAATGGGAAAGAGGGGAAATGTCATCCGTCGATCAATGGTGGTTTGGATACATTTCCAGATGAAGCCATGATATTGACCCACTCTGAAAAAGGCATTGTGTCTATGATTAGTACTGGTGTTGATAAGAATGATTCTAGGTTTTTCATTACGACTGTGGACGATGCGCCTCATTTGGATGGAAGGCATGTTGCTTTTGGTCGAGTAAAGGAAGGTATGGACGCTTTGGAAGAAATTGTGAAGAATACTTACACAAAGAAGGGTAGACCTACTGTTGATATCCAGGTGGTTTCGTGTGGTACTTTGTGATAAGGCTATAATACTTAAATGAGACATTTATATTGTTACTCATCACTCATCGTTACAAATTAGATTCCTGATAAAATTTCCTTCTTCTTTTGATTGTATTCTTCTTCGGTAATCAAAGATCGAATACCTTCCAAATCCTTAAGCCTTTCTGCAACGTTCCTCCCTGCCGTCGAGACACCAGCTCCCGTCGCCATTTGACTGAATAAAGAGAATGCCCCAGACGAACTGCTATTGGCAGAAGGATCACCTATCGGATTACTGCCGCCAGCAGCGGATGAAACAGATCCAATGCTAACTTCAATGTAGTTGATTACCACTGAGCTTCTTCTACCAGTGTAGAAGCGTTCATCTCGCAAATGAAAAGATAAATTGGAATACTTGCTACTCTCTTCATTGCATATGATTTCCAAATCACTGAGTGTCTTCCGTACCTTTGTCATAACCGGTGCAATCATGCGGCAATATATAAAAGTGGGGACGATCGCGAACAATACTCCCAAGATTGGGAATACGTAATACGACCCAGCACGAAATACAACACCAGAAGCAAAAACACCTGCAATAGTTCCAAAGAGTACAAGACTGATGATTCCAGAGATCCTCAGCGCATTCCTAACCTTCTTCCTGACGGGCCCGAGCTCAATTAATGTTGAATCAACCCTGTCACAAAAGTTAATCCACTGGCTTTGTCCCATATGTTGATGCAAAATGCCCGGCATACTTCGATCAATATGTATCAAACCATCGGCACTATGACCTGTGGTGTATCCTTGTCCGATTAAATTGATTCGAACGCTCATGGTGTAAATCGAGGTTTTGGTTGAACAATCAACGAAACAACTATCCGTAGATGAATACTCCGTACAACTCGCTTCCGTGTTCCCTGTTTCCTGTTCCGTGTTCGCGTGTTGTGTAACGAATTTTGAAAATAACGGCAAAACCAACACGACCAGTAGCCAGTATAGCTAAACA
>Ga0213868_10001329_pt1 | contig 23793 bp, 21 predicted proteins | sample PICome_9_FD_160087 | JGI IMG/M metagenome (GOLD analysis project Ga0213868, IMG submission 160087) | Coastal seawater microbial communities near Pivers Island, North Carolina, United States - PICO127 | ecosystem: Environmental > Aquatic > Marine > Coastal | place: USA: North Carolina... | reverse complement strand
CCCACTCCTACACATCAGAGTTCGCTGAGCTCTTGGCCCGAATCAAGGATGAGGGCCTCCTAGGTCGTTCTCGCACGTACTACATCACCCTCATTGTGATTCTCTCGCTATCCCTTCTGGCCACCCTGACCGGGATGTATTTCCTCGGCAATACCTGGATTCAGATTGCGTTGGCACCAGCAATGGCGATCATCATGACTCAGTTCTCCTTCGTGACTCACGAAGCGGCTCACCGTCAGGTGTTCAGCTCGGGCAAAGCAAACGACAACACCGCAAGAATTCTTGCCAACGCTGTGGTTGGCATCAGCTACTCCTGGTGGATGGGCAAGCACACTCGCCACCACGCGAACCCCAACACGGTGGGTAAAGATCCCGATATTGAATCTGACTTCATCATGTTCCAAGAGGAGAAAGCCGCAAAGACGTCAGGCTTCACTAAAGCTTTCGTTAAGAGACAGGGCTGGCTGTTCTTTCCTATCCTGACTCTCGAGGGCCTGAACCTTCACGTTCAAGCATTCAAGCGAGTGTTCAGCAGAGAGCCACTCAAGCACCGCGGAACAGAAATCACTCTGCTCCTTGCGCGCAATATCGGCTATCCCCTCATCCTGTTGGCGCTCATGCCTTGGTATATCGCAGCAGTCTTTCTCGTCGTCCACATGGCCCTCTTTGGTGTTTATATGGGAGCCTCTTTTGCCCCCAACCACAAGGGCATGCCTCAGATCGCTGCGGGCATCAAGGTCGACTTCCTGCGTCGTCAGGTTCTGACCAGTCGCAACATCCGTGGTGGGCTGTTCATGGACCACTTCATGGGAGGCCTCAACTACCAGGTGGAACACCACCTGTTCCCTAGTATGGCGAGACCCAAACTTGCCAAAGCTGCTCGGATTGTTCGAGCGTTCTGCGCAGAGAAGAAAATCTCCTACACCGAGACCGGACTTTTCCAGTCTTACGGCATCGTGGTGGCATACCTGAACCGCGTCGGCCTCGCTGCTCGGGATCCCTTTGACTGCCCTCCAGCTCAAGTGCTCGGCCGAGCTTAGGTTTTCTCTGAGGAACTGCGCTACGCTGGGGGTACCGGTGAACGAAACTTTGTTCCCTGCGTCGTAGAACGCTCCCTCACCACTTACCGTGGTTGATAATTTTCTTGCGGCGAACGACTACATCACTCGATGTGCTCGCCCCTAGTCAGGCTCCGCCTGTCACAACGTGATGATCATCATCACCAGAAAGCACCACACCTATGAACACGCATACTTTTTCGCAGCTTGGCGTGCCCGCCAGCATTGTGACAGCCCTCACCAGGGCTGGAATTGATTCCCCCTTTCCCATCCAGGTAGACACGCTTCCCGACACCCTTGCCGGCAAGGACGTGCTGGGTCGAGGAAAGACGGGCTCGGGAAAAACCCTTGCCTTTTGTATTCCGATGGTCGCAAGGCTCGGCGGTGAGCTCTCCGGGGGTGCCCGTCGAAAAGGCCACCCACTCGGCCTCGTTCTCGCTCCGACTCGTGAACTCGCGACTCAAATCACGGTCGCAATGCGTCCCCTTGCAGAAGCCATGAACCTTCGGGTCACCACCATTTTTGGCGGGGTGTCACAAACACGTCAGGTTCAAGCACTCCGCGATGGAGTAGAGATTGTCGTGGCAACGCCGGGGCGACTTGAGGACCTTATGAAGCAAGGACTCTTGCACCTCGATGCCATTGAAATTACCGTGCTAGATGAGGCTGACCACATGGCGGACCTGGGCTTTTTGCCCGTTGTCACCAAGATTCTCCAGGCGACCCCTTCCTCAGGCCAGCGTCTGCTGTTCTCAGCAACGCTGGATAACGGTGTGAACAAGCTGGTGGACCGTTTCCTCCACAACGAGGTTATGCACGCGGTGGACGAGGAGAACTCTCCCGTCGTCCAGATGACCCACCACGTGTTCGAGACCCCCAGCGTTGAGGCGAAGAAGGACCTCGTCCACGCACTGGCCTCCGGGACAGGGCGTCGAATCCTCTTCATGCGCACTAAGCACCACGCCAAGAAATTGGCGAAGGCTCTCACCCAAGCGGGCATTCCCTCCGTTGATTTGCACGGAAACCTGTCGCAACCAGCCAGGGATCGAAACCTTGCTGCGTTTAGCGATGGCTCTGTCATGGTCCTTGTTGCGACAGATGTGGCAGCCCGTGGTGTTCACGTCGACAACGTGGACCTGGTCATTCATGTGGATCCCCCCATGGAGAACAAGGCTTACCTACACCGCTCAGGCCGCACCGCGCGTGCTGGAGCCCAAGGTGACGTGATTACTCTGTGCCTGCCCACCCAAAAGGGCGACCTTGCGTCATTGCTGCGAAAAGCTGGCATTACCGTCACTCCCCGCACTGTGAGTGCTACCTCACCTGAGGTTGTTGCCCTGATTGGTGACGTGGCACCGTATGTGAAGCCCGCTCCGGTCGAACACCACCAACACGGTGGTGGAAGCCGAAACCGTGGGACGTCAACGGGTGCCAATGCCCAGCGGAAGAGATCACGACGGGCCGATGGTGCTCGCCCCACACAGGATTCCGCGAGGAAGACAGCTCGGCCGCCTCGAGCTAGCTCGGGTCAGCCCAGTACTTCCGCCCGCCGTTCACACCAGCGAACTCGCTAGAGCCCTCGAATCCTGCCCCAGCGGGCGCGACGGTAAAGCCAGGGCGGAGCCTCGGTTTTACGCTGTGCGCAAGGACGTTGACGCCCACTTCACCACAGGTTGGCGGAACCAGCGGATGAGAGCCAGGATACTGACGATCCCGAGCAGGGGCAGAAGTATCTGAACCGCGAGAATGACGAGTGGGAACTCTTGGTTCCACTCGTCAGGAGCGAGGTGTCGGGAGAGAATTCCCCAGAACGCCCAGACCAGAACCAGCGCGTAACTCGCCGACGAGTTGACGATAGCGGTGAGTGTGCCAATCAGCGCAGCAACAACCAGAATGATGACCGTCCAGACTTCGGCGGAAAAGAACAATCCGTCGGAAAAACCGGCTTGGACCAAGAGCGCAGAAATGTTGGCCACCGTCGCGACCGTCACCCAACCGAAGTAGACCGCGAAGGGAATGCGGATGGATATGGTGGCACCCAGAGTGGTGCGCTCCGCGGTGGTCTTTTGGTTGATGCGAACCAACGTCCACAGCAACGCCACGATAATGACTGCTGCGAGCCAGAGTGCCTCGTAGTGCCAGGCGACAATCCAGGCGCCGTTAAGAACACTGCTGGCAATAAACCACGGTGTGATAGCTCGAATAACTGAATTGTCCGCCACCAGCTGCACCACGGTATAGACACCGAGGAGCAGATAGATCACACCCCAGATGGCGAAGGTGAACCCAATCGGGGCAAACAGCGTGTCATACCTGTCAGAAATCTCGTTAGTCGCCTGACCGTTCAGCGGAAGAGCAGTCGCCAGCACGTTCATGACCAACATAAAGAGGAAGGCGCCAAGGGCAAGGAGTCGCGGAGTCAGGAGAGTCAGCATGCTTGAGTCAATCACATACCGGGCCCATGACAAAGACACGACACGTCGCCCCTGGCATCGTCAACAGCCATCCATAGGGCTGGCTGTTCTCTTGCGGTAGGGCGGACCGGACTTGAACCCGTGACCGACGGATTATGAGTTCGGGGAGTGACCAAGCTCGAGGCTGGGGTGGATACAAGAGCTGTCCTGGGTGGGTACACAGCCTTCACGTGTCTTGATCGACCTACTAGCTCATCACGAGAGCCTCGTCGCGGCTCAAGATGAACTCCATGCCGTCCGCAGAAACAGATGATCCCCTGATCGCCGAACACTAAGAACGTGCGCCTTGGGTGATGCGCCCGGTGTAAAACCGTAGCCCTCAATCAGGCCAGGTCGTGGATCGTCATCGCTAGACCCTATGACAAGTGGGGAAAGAGTCAGGAATTCCTCGTCGAGGGACCCTGAGTTGACGAGAGATCCGTAGAGTCGAGGGCCGCCTTCGCACAAAACGGTCTCCACTCCCCACTGAGAGGAGAGGATATCCAGCGCTCGAGGAAGATCTACTTCCGTCTTTCCTGCAGCCAAAACCTCGGTGTGCGGAAGCTCGAGGGCCTCGACCGTGGCCTGAGCTCGCTCAGTCGTCACAATGACAACATGCAGGTCCGGCCGATCAAAGACAGTGGCATCACGAAAGATCTGACCCGATGACGTCACGAACACCTGCAGTGGTGGCATAGCCCGCCCATCTGCCTGGCGTTGTTCCTCGAACAGTTGCGCATGAACCGGTGCGATGAACTCCGGCGTCCAGACGTGCTCGGGCTCGGAGCGCAGAGTGTTCGCCCCCACCAGGACCGCATCGGCCCGGCAACGCAGCAAACCCATCAGCCACTGGTCGTGGGCGTCGAAGCCACTCACATCGCCGCCACCTTCGTGCCCGGGAATAGCAAAGGAAATCCGGCCGTCATGAGACATCACAAAATTGGAGTAACAATACGGTCTGTTCCGAGGCTCCGGAAGGCTCCAGTCACCCCCGTAGATGTCCCGAACGGCAGGAATCAATGAACAGGAATCAGGCTTCCCCGTCTCGCGGTCTTCGAAGAGCAACTCAAAGGGTGTCTCCGCGCTCACCACGCTCATACTGGCGCCCCGTCCACCACAATCGTTTGACCGCTAATGCCGCTTGCCCCCGCCGAACACAGCCACACGCAGGTGTTCGCAACTTCCCGGGGTGTGATCAGTCGATGGAACGCGTTGGAAGCAGCCAGTTGCTCCATCACACTCTCCACTTGTGTCCCCTGCCGCTCGGCAAATTCTGCCGCAAGGCGTGTGAGCATGACGCTGTCCACGTTTCCGGGACACACCGTATTGGCGCGACCACCCAAGGGCGCAATTTCCCCCGCGAAGGATTCCACCAAGCCTCGGAGACCAAATTTGGAGGCAACATAGACCGATCCCTCCGGCTCTCCCCGCAATCCAGCAGTGGACGAGATGAAGACAGCCCCCAGCGTTCGCGGGGTCTTGTTCATCAGAATCTCCAGTTGCGCGGCAACATGAAAAGCCCCCTGCAAATTGACCGCCATCACTCGGTCGTAGTCTGACCAGTCCAGACCATCGAGTGGTCCAGTCGTATTTACGCCAGCCGCATACACGAGAGCAGAGATAGGCCCGCTGTCATCAAGAGCACTCAGCACCTCCCGCACGCTGTGACGGTCCGTCACATCCATCGCCATTACTGTTGCGCTCTCGAGAGACGGGGCAGTCAAATCGACGGCAATCACAGAATGCCCCTGCTCTCGAAACTCAGCCACGCAGGCTTCACCTATGGTTCCTGCTGCACCGATCACCACTGCAACCATTAGCCCTCCACCACCGTTCTGATTGCCTCACATATGGAGGATGTTTGCGGGACAACCGCCTTCTCCAGCGAGAGCGCCCCCGGGATAGGAACGTCTGGCACCGCGTGCCTGCCAAACGAGATTGGGGAAACGCCGGATTCCAACACTCGGGTGATGAGCTCCGCGGAGAGCCCAAAGCTTTGATAGTCCTCATCAACGACTAGCAGCCGACCGGTCTTCCGAACCGACTGCGCAACGGTCGCGGCGTCGAGCGGGACCACGCTTCTGAGGTCGATGAGCTCGACGCTGATTCCCTCGGCAGCCAACTCTTCTGCGGCCGCGTAGGCACTAAGCACCGTTCCACTCAGAGTCGCCACCGTCACGTCTGCTCCTTCACGGACAATGGCAGCGACACCGATGGGCACAACGTAACGCTCCGCCGGCACGTCCGAGCCGAAGGGAAAGTCTTCTGCTCGAGTCAACAAGAGACCCTTATGCTCGATAAACACCACCGGGTCATCGGATTCCACGGCCGCTGCCATCAAGCCTTTCGTGTCGTAGGGATTGGATGGCACCACCACCTTAAGGCCGGGCAGGTGAGCAAAGAGACCCCACAAACACTGAGAATGTTGAGCACCGGAACCGATGCAACCACCGGCGGTCTTAATCACGATTGGCATGGTGATTCTTCCGCCCGACATGTAATGGTTCTTGGAAATCGCGTTGTACACCTGATCGAGGCAGACACCAATGAAATCAACGAACATGATCTCCAACACAGGGCGGTAGCCCTCGAGCGCTAGCCCGACACCCATCCCGGTAATGGCCGTTTCCGAAATCGGGGTATCGACCACGCGCAGCTCCCCAAACGTTTTCTGGAGACCTCGGGTGGCTCCAAAAACACCACCCTGGCGACCGACATCTTCTCCGATGACGACCACCGACGAATCGCGCTCCATTTCCAGACGCAACGCTTCCGAGACGCACTGCGAAATATTGAGGTTTCTGGCCATCACCCCACCTCCACAAAAACATGCCGGAGGGCTGTAGCTGGGTCTGGTGATCGGTCCGCACGGACCGAGGCGAGCAGATCTGCCATCGCTGCTGTGACGGCAGATCTCAAGGAGTCAATCTGCTCGGCGCTTGCCACCCCCCTGGTGATGAGTCGCTGCGCCGTGAGTTCTAGGGGATCTTCTTTGCGTCGACGCTCTTTTTCTTCCTCGGTGCGATAGGTGTCAGCGTCGCCCTCAAAGTGCCCCCGAAAGCGATAGCACGTAGCTTCAATCAGGGTCGGCCCACCGCCTTCACGCGCCCTCTGCACGGCCGTGCCGAAGGCGTCTGCGACCGCTTCCACATCGGTGCCATCGACTCGAACTCCATGGGCGGACCACGCAGGCGCCCTCTCGGCAATCGTCGCAGTCGCACTCGCTTGGTGAAAAGGCACCGAAATTGCCCACTCGTTGTTTTCGACCACCACGATTACGGGTAGCCGATGAACCCCCGCCATATTCAGTGCCTCGTGAAACGCGCCCGTATTGACCGCCCCATCCCCCACGACGGCTACCGCGACGGCATCGCTTCCGCGGAGGCGGGCAGCCCACGCGTGACCGATCACAACGGGTAGTCCTGCTCCCACGATGCCGGTTGCAGAGAACTTGAGGGACGCATCAAACAAGTGCATATGCCCGCCAAACCCTCCGCACAGCCCTGTTTCTTTCTCAAAAATTTCCGCCAGCATCGCCCTCATGTCGACGCCTTTAGCAATCGCGTGAAGGTGGTTTCTGTGCGTGCTCGCGAGAGCGTCGTCAGCGCGCAGAAATCCTGCAAGCCCTGCTCCAATTGCCTCCTGGCCCACCGCAGTGTGGAGCTCCCCGTGGATTTCTCTGGTGGGCACCCCCTCGAGACACGCCAGCTCAAACTCCCGCATCCACACCATGTATCCAAAGCGCTCCCACACGCTAACCATGACTACCTCCTGGCGCTGCTTCCTCCCACTCGATCACAGTCCCCGACGAATCTGCGCAGTACACAGCTCTACCCTCGGAGAATTCGGTGATTGAACCCAGCATTTCCCCTCCCGCTCGCTGGTTCTCCCACACGGCACGCTCTATATCGGGCACGAGAAAAGCAGCGTGTGCCCGACCCGGTTGCAGCGGCAGCCGATCGTCTACTCCGCCGGGAATGTTGCGAAAATGAATGAACTCCCACACGTGCTCGCTGTAGGGAGCACGACACTGCACCAAGTCGGCCCGTAACTCTGCGACACCCGTCATGGACTGAATCAGGTCAGACATATCGGGTGCTTCGAACACCACCTCGAAGCCCAAGAGTCCGGTGTAGCGGGCAAGAACTTCCTCAATACTGGTCACAGCAACGCCCGTGTGGTGCCAGGCCCAGGCCCCCGCCGCGTTCACTTCAGGGCCTTCACGAACATGTTCACTGCGGCAAAGACCAGCAGGGCGGCAAAGCCGATCTGGAGCACACTCGCCTCGGTGGTGAGCGCGAGAGCAGCGCCCGCGATCGCGCCTGGCACCGACCCGGCACCGATGCGAAGTCCTTGAACCCACTGGGTGAATCCAGACCGAGTGAGTCGGAGCGCGCCAAATAGGGCCAGCGGAATCATGGCGACGAGGGATGTGCCGGCTGCCAGTTGTTGCGGAAAACCAAAGAGTGCCACCAGGAGGGGAATGACGATGATGCCGCCACCCACACCCAGGAGTGCAGAAAAAAAGCCCATCGCCAGACCACTCGCGGCGAAGCCGAGGGCAACCCCCAGGGTCATCTGGTCGACAAACCCAGTTTCGCTGACAAAGGATTCCACCCCCAGTCGAACCGCTGCTGCGAGAAGAAGAATGCCAAAGAGGATTTGAAGCCAACGAGCCCGAAGCTTTGTCACCGCGATCGCGCCAAGCCAGCTTCCGACAATTCCCCCGGCAATTAGGAAAGGAACAGAGAGCCAGACCACCGAACCGGCCAGCGCATAGGTGAGCGCTCCACTGGACGCTCCGAGAGCCACCACTACCAGGGACGTAGCCTGCGCCTGCTTTTGTTCGGCGCGCATCAGCAACACCAAAAGAGGAACCAAAATGATTCCCCCGCCCACGCCGAGGAGCCCAGAGAACAGCCCGACCAGAAGCCCCAGCAGAACATCTTTTACCAGTGGCCCTCCGTCGCGATTCACATTGCTACACTAAACCAAATCTGGTCTGACCGGTAAGTGCGGTTCACGGTTCGTGCATCGCAACAAGGCGATGAGGGCATTAGGTGGCAGAGAAGCCGACAAAAGGCGGAATGGGCGGCGGGCTGGTTCCCGGAACCTATCCCCCACCCGCTACTTCGCGTCCCCAACTGGTCGGTGAGAAATTCGCCGTTGTAGCAGGACATCCTCTGGTCAGCATGGTGGCGATGAGTATTTTTGAGGCCGGGGGCAACGCGGTTGACGCAGGAGTGGCCGCCGGTATCGCCTCCAATGTCATCCAGGTCGATATGGCAAACTTCGGCGGCATCGCACCCATCCTCCTTCGTGAGGCGGGCAGCGACCGGTGCGTCTCGATTGCCGGTGTCGGGCGATGGAGCGAGAGCGTGTCGCTCGACGCGCTGGTGGCTCGACACGGTGGATACCTACCCCTGGGGGGAGCGCCCTGTATCGTCCCCGGAGCCCCCGCGGGCTGGCTCAGCGCCCTCTCTCGGGCAGGAACTATGAGCTTTGCCGAGGTTGCAGAGCCTGCGTTGGCCTACGCCCGCTCTGGCTTCCTCCTTGACCAAGGACTCGCGCTCAGTCTCGAGATTTGCTCTCGAGGATTCGATCAATGGCCCTCGAGTGTCGAGGTGTATCGCCCAGGAAACAGAGCCCTTCAAGTGGGTGACCGCTTGGTCCAACCCGCCCTCGCGAACACTCTCGAGCGTCTTATGGAGGCAGAGAAACGCAGTAGAGGTTCTAGAGAACAGCGCATTCGAGCCGCCCACGACGAGTTCTACTCGGGCGACATCGCGCAGATCATCAGTTCGGCCGTGGAAGAAAACGGCGGATTCTTGACCGTCGACGATTTCGCACGCTTTGAGGCCGAAGCCGCGTCGGCGCCGTCCCTGCTCGTTGATGGTTGGAGGGTGCACGCAACACCCTCCTGGAGTCAAGGACCAGTGGCTTTGCAGATTTTGGGAATCATGATGCGAACCCCAGGAACGTGGCATCACCTCATCGAGGCAACCACGCGCGCGTTTTGCGACCGTGAGGATTTCCTGGCTGCTCCCGATGCGATGGATAAGAACATTCAGGAACTCCTCGCTGATGATTACTTGGATTTCCTCGCCCATGAAATCACCGATGAGGCGGCACCCGGTCGCACTAGTGCTACCGGCATCCCGGGTGCAGCACTGGGCAGCACAACATCGATTGTGACGATGGATGCCTCGGGGTGCACCTTCGCAGCATCTCCCTCCGACACTCTGGATGGAGGGCCCATCATCCCCGAATTGGGAATTCTCTGCTCCCCCAGGGGTGTCCAAAGCAGACTCAGTAGCTCCCACCCCAATCGAGTGCGTCCCGGCGGGCGACCGGTCGTCACTCCAGCTCCCATCATCGCAACACAGGGGGATGAGTCATGGGCGTTAGCGTGCCCGGGAGGCGATGTCATTGTCCAAGCTGTGGCGCAAGTCATGTGGCGGGTAATGACAACCGGCGCGAGTTTGCAAGAAGCAGTGGAAGCCCCTCGGTTTGCCTCCTTTAGCGGGCCAAGTGCCTTCCACCCCCACCCGAGCGCAGACCGTCTGGTGTATGCCGAGGGCAGAATCGCTGAACGCGAGCGGGAAGCGTTGCGCGCACAGGGTCACCACGTCGACGTATGGCCGGACTTCGAGTTTGACGCCGGGTCTGTCCAAACCATCCGGAGCGCCCCCAACACTCAGGGCGAGCGCGTCCTCACCGCGGGAGCCGACCCGAGACGACTCGCCTACGGACTCGCCCGATAAGGAAGGACACCATGATTGATCTCACGAAAGTCATTGCCGACACGCAATCCCTCATCCGCATCGATAGCCAAAATCCCGGCGTAGGGGAAGCGGAGTGTGGCGAGTGGGTCTCAGGCAGGCTATCCGCCATGGGGCTTACTCCGAAGGCTATGACCGTACAGAAAAATCGAGACAACATCATCGCAACTCTGCAAGGCGGCGACTTGCCTCGCCTCGTTATCCTCGGGCACCTCGACACCGTTCCCCTTGGCGAGGGGTGGAGTCTGGACCCCTTCGGTGGCGAAATTCGCGAAGACAAGATATACGGTCGGGGCGCGTGTGACATGAAGGGTGGGGTTGCTGTCGCGCTGGGACTGCTCGATGCGCTGCGCACTCACAACGTCGCTCCCGCAGGTGACGTTGTTTTCGTGGCAACAGTGGACGAGGAAGCTCCCGATATGGCGGGCGCCCACCACCTGGTGGCGAGCGACTTTCTTCGCCCCACAGATCAAGTCATCGCTCTCGAGCCCACCGGGACGAAGCTCCGCATTGCTCAGATGGGTCTGCGCTGGCTCACGGTAAAGGTCACCGGAAAGATGGCCCACGCCGGCAGAGCCCACCTCGGGATTGATTCAGCCCACGTGATGGCCAGAATCGTGGATCGCCTCAAAAGTCACATCGAAGCCCTCCCCTATGTTGACGACATTTTGGGACGGCCGCGATTCACGTGCGGCACCTTTAACGCCGGGGTCGCCACCAATGTGGTTCCCCCCACGGCTGAAGCGTCATTCGATATCAGAATCGTGCCGCCCATGTTGATCGAGGACGTCATCCCCATGGTGGAGACCATTGCTGGTGCAGTGCTCCAGGATTTTCCAGGGGCGTCCTTCGCCATTGAGGGCCTCGGAGCCCCGAGGCCCCCAGTGCGAGCGGCAGACGACGCTCTGATCATTCGTGGTCTGCGAAGCGCCTATCATGCCGTGGCAGGTTCACCACTGCCCCAAGGTGACGACGACGGTCACGAAGCCTACACAGACGCCTCCATGGTCGCGGCCTTGACTGGGTCGACTTCGTGCACGGTGTTTGGTCCAGGCTCGACAGACCGAGCGCACACCGCCGATGAGTTTGTTCCCATTCCCGACCTCGAACTCGTCTCCCGAGTGATGTGGCAGATGGTGTCCCAATGGGATGTCATCTGCCGCACCACGACCGAGAAAGCACCGACATCCTGAAGGAGAAGACGACATGATCATCGACGCCTACAACAACGTCTGGCAAGCCGGCGGCACATCTGACTACCTGACCGCAGAGTCCTACACGCCCGAAGACATGCTGAAGGCCATGGACCAGGCGGGAGTGGATATGGCCGTTGGCTGCTCTCTCGGACAGATGGTCGACAACAGCTTTATTGCCGAGACGGTGGCGAAGTACCCCGAACGCATCATCGGATTTGGGCAGGTCAACCCTCGCAACCTGGATGCCGTTGAGACTATCGACCACCTGTCCCAAACCCTTGGCTTGAAAGGGTTGAAGCTTCATCCCACGATGCACGGCTACCACTTCGCCGATCACGGACTGCTGGACCCTATCTTTGATGCTGCGCAGCGAAACAAGCTCGTCGTTCTCGTCAACGCCCTCGATGATCCCTTTTGCGCCCCCCTCTCTATCGAAGAGATTTCCCGCTCCTTTCCGACGGTGCCAGTCTTGATTGCCCACATGGGTACCGTGTGGAATGTCAACGAGGCGATTCTTGTCGCACAGCGAAACCCCCAGATCTACTTGGAAACCTCCGGCTCCCAATTACTCGACGTCAAACTCGCCTATCGCAGCGTGGGGGCGAGCCAAATTGTGATGGGTACCGATTGGCCAGGGAGTGATTTTGACTTGGAGCGGGCCAAAATTGCCAGGGCAATCCCCAACGAAGCAGATCGCATTCTCATCGAGGGCGCGAATCTGAAGCGCCTACTGGGCATTGCCGGATAGCAAGAGAGGCCTCACATGAGTCCTCCCAGCACTGCAGCCACGGCGGGTTTCGTCGACGCTCACACGCACCTTCGCTCCACCGCCTACGCGGATCACGGCATCGGAGGAACTTCTTTCGAAGAGGCCCTTCTCCGAATGTCGGCCATGACCCCGGTACCCGTCGAAGATGATGTATTTGTGGCATGCGTGGGCCTGCTTGAGCAGGGTGTTACGACAGTGCAAGTCATCTTTCACACCTTTGGTGACCCGGATGAGTACCGAGCGGCGTTACACGCAACAATCCAGGGCATCGAGCGTTCCGGAATTCGAGCCCTTGTGGTGCTCGGCACAACCGACCAAGCCGAGTTTCTCCCGGTCGGGGTGACGAGTCCCAGGCTGCCCGCCTTCTGCCAGGTGACCCGCCGGCTCAGCGCAGCAGAATTTGGCGATGTGGTCTCGACGGCAACCCAGGACTACCCGGGAATCTCCTTTGGAGTCGGGCCGGTCGGGCCACAATGGTGCTCCGACTCTCTGCTGGGAACCCTAGGCGACATCGCTACTCAGGGATACCGGGTGCACGCCCACTTTCTCGAAAGCGCTGCTCAGCGATCATGGGCTCCCGGTGCAGTTCTGTCCCGAATGCAAACCCACGGCCTCTTGGGCCCACAGACCAGCTTGGCCCACGCAGTGTGGTGTTCCGACAAAGAGCTTCAAATCCTCTCGGACCTCGGAGTGGGTCTCGTCACCTGCCCGCACTCGAACAGGCTTCTCCAAGCGGGGCGCGCGCCGGTGGATGACTGGTTGCGCCGGGGCATCACAGTAGGCGTAGGGCTCGATAGCGCGGATCCCCAGGCGCGCCCCGTCGATGTTGCCCGACTTGCGCTCTCACCCACAGAAGCTGAGCGAGCACTGACCGAGGGAGGCTTGTCCTGCGCGGGTTTCTCCCACGTGAACGACCGGGTGGTCTGGACGGACAGAGAGCTCGGCGTTGTGGACTCTGTGGAAATCGACGGAACCACCGTGATCTCTCACGGGCGATTTCGAGACCACTCCACCGTGGAGGCGGCCAGGGAAAGAATCACCGAGACCATGAACCGCGATGCCGCCAACCGGAAGAGTCGGCACTCGAGCATCGATGCAGTGATTCACGACTACCACCGCCACATCGCTGGGGGGCACGATGAGAGCTGAGCTCTACGAGAAGCGAGGCGCAGACCTGGGCGAAGGACCTCAGCTCTTCCCTGATGGCAGTCTGCGGTGGGTTGACCTCCTGCGCGGAGAGGTCTATCGCAAGAGCGAGGGTCCTTCAACCCTCGAGCGTTCCTACCCCTACGAAATCTCCAAGGTTCTGCCCTGGGAAGGCGGGGAGCTGGCGCTCACCCGCTATGGAATAGAAGCGGTCGACCGCACTCACACGCCTGTGTTCACCCTCCCCCTTATCGGCTCCCACGAGCGAGGACGCTGCTCCGATGGCACCGTTTTACCCGATGGCTCGATTGCCCTCGGAATCGTCGATCGAGAGTTGCGCCCTGGGCGGGGTTCACTGGTGAGCGTGGGAACCGACTGCCGGGTGCGGGTAATTACTCGCGGATGCACCATTCCTAATGGAATCGCATCTCTGGCATCCGGTGAATCTGTGATCTGGACAGATAGCGCCACTCAGATGTTGACGCTTCTGGACTGGTCAGAGTCGACGGGCCTGCACTCGCCTCGGCCCTTGGTGCACATCCCGGACTCGGCGGGGACCCCCGATGGCTTAGTCGCAGATTCCTCGGGTGGAGCCTGGGTCGCGATGTGGGGAGGCGGAGCAGTTCTGCACGTCTCCGAAGAGGGCAACATCGACGAAACTATTGAGGTCGGAACACCTTTCCCGACTGCTCTAGCTTTCGACGTTGACGACAACCTCATCATCACCACCGGAGCCATTGTTTTTCGAGAACAATCACTGCGCGTGCCACCGGGGGCAGGGGATTTGTGGATTGTGGGGGCAGGGGACCACGGAACTCGGGGACTCCCACCCGTAAGTTCGCTTGTGTCACCGAAACGCGCGACATCTTTAAATTCCCTGACAACGATTCCTTCTGGAGGAAGCACCAACTACAGTGAGCCAAGAGAGGAAGACTCATGAATCACAACCCTGATGACCTAATCCAGTGGCTGCGCCACTCACACCCCGACACGGTGGTCGAAGAAATCAGCGACAAGCTCGATGACGGTGTTGCCATCGAGGCTCTCTGGGCGGCGGGGGCACTAACTGCCGCGAGGTATGTGAGCAACCAGGCGAGAAACCTTCTGGGCTTTGTGTCGCACGCGATGATTGGGTGCGAAGACGCTCGGCAAGCCGCAGTGGGGCAACCCGAGCACATCCAGCGTCTTCTCCTGATTCAAGCCTTGTCGCAAGTTGTCGTCGATTTACACGATCCCTGCTTTGCGCCCTACGAGCTTTTTGACGTCTGGGGAATCGAGGAAAGCTCTCCCGAAGAAAGCATTGCCCAATTGCGCAACGACGTGAAATTTGGGGAATGGCTCAGAGCTGATCACCGGCTCGTTGGGTTAGAGCGCACCATCCCTCGCGACGACCTCATCGATGTGATTTTGGACATTGGACTCGAGGGAATTGTCACGGATGATCACACTCTGATCACCCCGTCATTGTCGATGGACATGATGGAGCTGACGGGATGGGATGCAGGCTTTCCGATGCTCCGTGTCACTATGCGCTACTCCTGCACGTTCCCAAGAAACCTCGACCCCTACGCTCACGCCACCGAGCTTGTTTCTCGCTACGGCCTGAACAATGGACCGGTCGGTGGACCCTTTGACGAAGCATCGGCTGCGTCGCTGCGACGCACAGTGTTGCAGGCGAGCGCGGAAGATCGGCCCGAGATTGTCGCACGTGCGCTCGCCCATGACGCGATGACTGCCGAAACAGTGATGTCAGCCTTGTCGCTTGCTGCCTGCGATATGTATTTGCAAGTCGACCCGGTACCCCACGATGATTTTGACGCGGTGAGCCGCGAGGTTGCTCCCATCCACATTGGAACCACCCTCAACGTGTTGCGGGCATCGCTTCCACGGATGAAGCCTCGTACGCAGGCTCTAGCCGTGGTGATGGGCGGGTGTTTACTGGAACGAGGTCCCAGTGTGCTCAATGAGGATTTTGAATTCGTGCCCTTCGTTGCCTCCCGGTCCTACCCATACGAGGAAGACGTCGAACCACTGCTGGGCCGCAGTGCGCAGGAGCTCCTCTCAGAACTCGATGGTGCTCTCCACTCCCACGATGTGCGACGCACCACGGCCCTTGTGGCGGCCTACCACCGCGGCGGTGGCGAAGCTGAAGAACTCATTTCGGAGTTGGTCCGTGTCGCGTGCACTGACGATGGAACTCTAATGCACAACGTGAAACACCTGCACGCGTGCCTCGAGGAGTTCAGAATGTCCTCTCACCCGGACAAATGGAATTTCTTGATTGCGGCGGCAAAATGGGTGTCGTGGTACGCCGGAAAAGACACGCGCATTTTTGACCGGGCCAAGGACCGAATCGCACCGCAACTGGTGGGCTAACGCTGGAGAGAACGCCTCTGTGGACGGAGGGCCGAGATTTCTGCCGGCTCCTTGAGGGTGAATGTCTCCGCCGTGCGAAGGCGCAGATGAGTCCCCACCCGCGTGGCTAGTCGGTGATCTGCACAAACATGTCTTATCGGAAGTCGAGGTGCGGAAGCCGTCCTTGCTGGGGCACTCGCTGCACAAACACGTCCCCAGCTCGATCGAACTGCGCCAGAGCTTGAGGCGTCATAGCGAATTGCGCAGAGGTCATGATGACGGTGTCGAGCTCGGGCCCCGCAAAACACAAACTAGTTGACTGTGGCGAGGCAACGATTATCGAATCAACCACAGCACCCGAATTGTCAAAATGATCGACTCGTCCTTCGCCCCACAAGGCCAACCACACTTCTCCGTTGGCATCGATTGTCAGGCCATCGGGGGTCCCATTGGTGTCAATTCGACGTGGAGTGGGGGTGAGCCCCGATTCATCCCAGTGATAGCAAAGAATCTCCTCGGCGGGCCCGTTGACAAACCAGAATTCGTCGTGCCACCAGTCGAGACCGTTGGGAATCGTAAGGCCTTCTAGTAACTGCTGCGCCGCACCATCCCGACCGATGCGCCACACGCTGCCACGCCCCTCGGTCGCCGCATAATCCATGACCCCCACCCACAGTTTCCCGTCTGGGCCGAGCTTGCCGTCGTTGAATCTCACGTCGGCGCCGCTTACGGGAAGCTCACACACTGCGGTCCGATTTCCCTCGGAATCCCGCAGGAAGACACCTCCTTGTTCGCACAATACGAAGCTCCCATCCGCCAGAGGCAAAGCGGCCCCAACATCACCCTGCGTCGCAAACTCGCCGCGATGAATCAAATCGGTGTCGCGCAGCTCAAAGAGGTGCACCCGACGTTCGAAGATATCCACCATCGAGACTCTCTGAGTGTGCGGATTCCAGACCGGGCCCTCTCCTAAGTCAAAGGCGAACTGCCCCGTGGGCGCGGATTGATACTCAACCACGAGCGCTCGCAATGTCGCCAGCCCTCAGTGCCCGACGTGCAATCTCGCTAAAATCACCGGCTGAAATCAACTCTCGAGGTGCTATCCAACTCCCCGCAACGGCGAAGATATTGGGCTCACGCAGATAATTCTCCAGGTTGCTCTCGGAAACTCCGCCACTGGGGAGCAGCTTGATCTCTGGCAGTACTGCCCCGACCGAGCGAGCAAACTTTTCAGCCCCGAGTAAATCTGCCGGGTAGACCTTTTGAAAGGCGAAGCCTCTATCCAGAGCACTGTGGGCCTCAGTAACTGTCGCGATTGCCGGCACAAAAGGCCAGTTGGCCGCGAGTGCCGCCTCCATCACCGGGTGCCTCGAGGAGGGAGCCAACCCAAAACTGGCCCCAGCATCAATGGCGTGCCCGACCTGTTCCGGTCGGGTCAGGGTTCCCGCAGCGACGGTGATTCCCCCGTGCTCGGCCGCAATCGCAATGGCCTCGAGAGCGACTGGAGTCCGCAACCCAATCTCAATCACGGAAATCCCGCCGAGCAGGAGTGCATCAATAACGCCCGTGACTGAGTGTGCATCGTCCAGCACCACCATTGGCACAATTCGAGCGCCATCCCAGGGCATCGAACGTGAGCTCATAGGTTTACTTTAGGAGGCTTGCTCGCACGATGGTGTCAGCCGAGTGAAGAAACTCCGGGGTGAGCTCGCACCCGTGACCCGGCGCATCACCCGCGTGTAGTTTTCCACCAACCAACTGCGGATACCCAGTCGCCATCTGGGGATACCAACCGTGCCAAAACGCCCGAGCCACCTCCTGCACTGTGGTGTTAGGGCTTGCGAGGGAGACCTCGGTAGCAGCGGCCAGAGAAACTGGGCCCGTGCAATCGTGAAAGGCGCTCGTCATTCCCGCAGAGCGCGAGCGAGAAATTAACGGCAACGCCTCGGTGATTCCGCCACACCAGCCGAGGTCCACGATCATGACATCGACTGCCTGCTGCTCAATCATGGCCGCATAACCATTGGCCCCAGAACCGAGGTTCTCACCGCAGGCAATGGGCATCGAGGCCTGGCTCCGCAATGTCGCTAAGGAAGCAACATGGTCGGCGCGAATGGGGTCCTCCACCCACGCGAGCGAAAACCTCTCCAGCTCTGCCAGTAGTCGACGGGCGGCCTCGGGTTGCCAGAGTGAGTGCAGCTCCAGGTACAGGTCAATCTCCATGCCCACTTCGTTGCGAATCGCATCCAAAACAGCGAGACCCGAACTGAGGTCAGCATCGGCTCCGCCCTTGGAACTCTCCGCGACTAAATCAAACGGCCACACCTTCATTCCTGTGAACCCTGCATCAACCAACTCCCGCGCAAGACGCGCGGGCTCATTGAGAAATGCCCAGAGGTCCTCAAAATCGCCACGAGGCTTTGTGTTTCCGCTGAGCCCCCAGTTGCTCGAGGACTGGCGAGATTCCGCGTTGACATAGTTGATGCCCGAGCAGGTGTTGTAGCTGTCGATGGACGACCGAGCCGCAGGATTCAACAGGGTGCGCAATGGCACGTTCTGGCGTTTGGCGGCAATATCCCACAGGGCGATATCAAGCGCGGATCGTGCTCGAACCTCTGCTCCCGACCCTGAGTATCCGACATAGCCCTCCACCACCGCTGACACGGCCTGCGGGCTGACATCCGGCGTCTCCGCCATCAGTGTCGGCACAATCACATCGTGCAGGTGAGCCTCGACAGAGGTTGCTCCATAGAAGGTTTCGCCGAGTCCGGTTATTCCGTCGGTGTCGGTCACCAACACGTGAGTAACGTTGGGCTGAATTGTTGACCGAACCGTTTCGATGCGCGCAATCTTTGCCGTGGTTGCGACGAGTGACGTGAGGGTATCCAGGGTCCGCAACGAGTCCTGGCCCGCGGCGACCTCTGACTTGCCAGCTGGGTTCACGATGCCAACTCCACCTGGGTGACCTCAAGCTGGGCTCGAGTCGCCGCACCCTCCCAGTCGCCGGCATGTTCACATGCGCGGGCCCCACAAATCACGCCACGACGAACGCAATCAGCGGGTTCAGCGGAGTCCAACCAGCCGCTGAGATATCCCGCGACAAACGCATCGCCGGCCCCGACGGTATCCACAACATCTGCCGGGATGGCAGAGTGCTCGAAGAATTCACCGCGCACGTAGGCAATAGCACCCCTGTCCCCTCGCTTAAGCACAACCTGAGTGGCACCCAAGGCTGCCACCGCGCTGAGCAGCTCGTGGTCACTCGCTGGCGCGTTGTCCAGGAGCAACTCGAGTTCGGCGCGATCCCCAAAGATGACATCTGCCTGGAGGGCAAGCTCGCGCACAATGGGCGCCGCGTGCGACACAGACCAGAGTGCCGAGCGGTAGTTGATGTCGAGACTCACCGTTAGACCCAGCCCCCTGGCCCGTCCCACCACATCGAGGCACAGGCCTCGCGCGCTTTCCGAGAGGGCGGGAGTAATTCCCGTTAGGTGCAGCAACCGCGCATCGCGAAGCATTTCCTCACTGACGGAATGGGTTGTCAATTCTGCTGCTGCAGACCCAGCACGGTAATACGTGACGAAGCGTTCTGTTCCTGTGCTGGGTGACTTAACCATGAGACCGGTCGGTCGGTTGGATGAACGTGGCGCGAGCACCTCGACTCCTTCACGCGCCACGGCGGATTCAATCATGTCCCCCAAGACATCGCCGCCGAGCGCGCTAATCCACCGCACACGGTGACCGAGGCGAGCAAGACCAATAGCGACGTTTGACTCAGCCCCACCGAGGGCTAAGGTGCAGGAATCCTGATTGAGCGGCCTACCCGCTCTATCGGTTCGCACCATAGCCATGGTCTCCCCGACCGTGACTGCATCTATCATGCTGGTACCGACGCTCTCAACGATAAGACTGATATCGGAATAGTATAGGGGAATTGGTAAAATTGGTCTTACCAGTTCTCCTCGTGCGTCGCACTAGTGATTCAATGGCCGACAGGGGAACTGCTCAGGAGGAGCCGTGGCAAAAATTTCGGTGGGCACCAAGGTGGCCGTTGTCACCGGAGGAGCTGGCGACATCGGCTCCGAGATTGCGAGCCAGCTGGCCTCCGAAGGGTGGCGCGTGTGGATTTTTGACATTCGGGATCCAGACGCCGGCGAGGCGAAGGCGCAGGAAATCTCCTCGGCGGGAGATCAGATTCAGTACGCCCGCGTGGACCAGCGTGACCCCGTCGCCATGAATTCCGCTCTCGCAGATTTGCCAGGACTTGACCTCATGGTGATTACGGCGGCAACCGTCACGGCACAGCCTTTCCTCGATATCGACTACGAGGACTGGGTTCGGCAGATTGATATCAATCTCAATGGCTCTTTCGTGGCGTCCCAGTGCGCAGCACAGCGCATGGTGGCGGACAAGGTGCAGGGCCACATCATCTTTGTTAGCTCCTGGGTTGCGAGCCGACCCTGGCCCGAGATCACCGCGTACAGCGCCTCCAAAGCGGGTGTAGACCAGTTGATGCGTCAACTGGCCCTGGAACTGGCTCCTCAGGGAATTAGGGCAAACGCGATTGCACCGGGAATCGTCAAAGCAGGGCTAGCCAAAGGGCAACTGGAAAACGAACCTGCCTACGCCGCGCGAGTGGCAACCGCAATCCCGCTGGGTGAATTGCAAGAGGCTAGCGACATTGCGCAGGCCGTGGTGTTCATGGCCTCTGCGGGTGCGGCCACGATGACAGGGAGCGTCCTGACAATCGATGGCGGCTGCTCCCTCGGTCAAGTCCGCTAGTGCGTCAGGGAGAAGGAGGAACTCGTGAAAACAATTGATCTCACCGGTGGGATGGTGTTCATTACGGGCGGCGGAGGCTCCATTGGCGGTGCGATTGCGGTGGAAGCAGCTCACGCCGGCGCTAGCGTCGCCGTAGCTGACTTCACGCTGGACGCTGCGCAGCAGGTGGCAGACAAGATTGTCGCCCACGGAGGTGTGGCCCATGCCTACCAGGTCGATGTCACCCACGCGGAGTCGGTGCGCGAGGCCATGGCGGATGCGGTGGAGAGCCTCGGACCGATGGTTGGCCTGGTCACAGCGGCGGCAATTTTGCGAACAGGGTCGGTGGCAACCCAGTCCGAAGCTGGTTGGCAGGAGATCATGGCGGTGAATGTCGAGGGAACCTTCAAGTCGGTTCAAGCCGCCCTCGAGTACTTGAGCCAAACCCGCGGCGCGATTGTGACGCTCGGCAGTGTCTCTGCCCACATAGGTTCGGCGGACGGAGCGGCCTACACCACCACCAAAGGCGCGGTGTTGAGCTTAACGTACGCATCGGCCGGTGATCTCGCTCCGCTAGGCATCCGAGTTAATGCAGTATCTCCCGGATGGGTGGACGGTGGTTTCACCCACGAAGCAATGAGCCAGATGGACGACCCACAGCAGCTGGTTGAGACTGCGAAGCGCATGCATTATCTAGGTCGAATGGCAACCCCGACCGATGTCGCAAACGCTGCCGTGTGGCTGCTCTCAGACCAAGCCGCCTTCGTTACAGGAACGTCGCTGCTGGTCGATGGCGGCTACATGATCAAGCGCGGGTAGCGTCCGCCACGCTCCGATACACAGCCACGGCACTCTGTGCCGGCTACTTTTCGGGCCCTCGTGCCCCTCGTTCAATAACAAATCGGTCACATACGCACACAGTGCCGCCACTTTTGTGTACTCTTTGGTACAACTGGTCAAACCAGTCAAGGTGATTCGACCTTGGTCGCGTCATGAATCAGGGTGAAGCTTCGCAAGAAGCCTCACTAAACCTCTTCGATTAAGGAGAAGCAAGTGCCAAAAACAAAGTTACGACGTTGGCGCGCGAGTCAAATTTGGGCCGGCATTGCCATGACCGCTCTGGTGGTCTCCGGATGTGCCCCAACGAGTGAGACCGCAGCACCAACAACTCCCACCGAGTCGGAAGAAGCCGCTGGCATCAGCACAGAAGTACCTTCCGACGTCGACATCACACTGACCCTCGCAACGTGGGAGGTCGGCGGACTCAATGAGTCAATCAAGGCCATCGCAGAGGCTTACGAGGCGAAGCACCCCAACGTTGACATTGTGGTCGACGACAGCCTCGGCTTTGGCGACTATGGTTCGGCCATCAAACTGAAGATGTCCGGCGACGACGCCCCCGACATCGCTCAGGCAGGACAGGGATACACCATGATGGGCCCGCTGGTTGAAGCTGGTCTTCTTCGTCCGTTGGACGACTACGCCGAGCTTTATGGCTGGTCTGACCGATTTGGTCCTGGTCTTCTCGACCAAGCTCGATTCGAGGCAGACGGTAGCAAGTTCGGTACCGGCGACCTCTACGGTCTCGCCAAGGGTGGAAACATGGTCGGTATCTTCTTCAACCGTGAAATCATGGCCGACCTCGGTCTGACCCCTCCCTTCGCGGACTGGGCGAGCTTCTCAGCCGCGCTGGACGCTGCTCAGGGCGCGGGATACATTCCCATGGCTCTGGGTAACTCCGAGCAGTGGCCAGCAAACCACACGCTGTCCATTCTGATTTCGCAGACCTGTGACAACACCACCATGCTGGGCTGGATCTACGGAAACGAAGGTTCAGACTTCACCTCTGACTGCTTCTTGGAAGCAGCGCAGACCATGGAAACATGGGCCGATAGCAGCCTGATTGACCCTGCTGCTAACAGCCTCACGTTTGAGGACGGAATCAACCGCTTTGCCGAGGGCAACAGCGCGTTCTTCGTCACCGGAAACTGGGCGCTTCCCACCATGGTGGAAAAGATGGGTGAGAATGTCGGCTTTGCCGGGTTCCCACCAGTCGAGTCGGGTGGCCCCGCTCGTGCAACGGGAGCAACAACCTCTCCGTTCACCATCTCGGCCACGACCGAGTGGCCCGATGTAGCTGCCAACTTCATCGACTTCATGACCGGTCCGGAGACTGCTGACCTTCGTGCAAACGGAGGCTATGCGCCGCTCTTGACCGACGTTGAAATCGCTGCGGCTGACGCAACCGTCATCAACGAGTACAACGCAGTCTGGAAGACAGTCATCGCTCAGGATGGGCTCACCCTGTTCCTTGACTGGTCCACTGTTGGAATGGGAGCTGTATTGTTCCCGGGAATCCAAGAGCTAATCGCGGACCAGACTGATGCCGCAACGCTTGTCGAAGTTGTGCAAGCGGAGTGGGTAGCGGGTCGTAGCTAGCCCGATCACCCTTCCTCAGAGGGGAGTCCGGTCCCGCGTACAGTTGCGAGACCGGACTCCTCCGGGGTTCACCGGCCTAACTTATGTGAAAGATTCATGAATCAATGACTAACAGCGCCTTGCAGGTGAATCCGCGAACCACGCCCTCTGCCCCGGCAGCAGCTAAGCCTCGAGGTCGACGGAGGTTTCGGTGGAACGAGGGATATATCGGGTTTGTCTATCTGCTCCCCGCAGGCGCATTTTTCCTGACTTTTGTCCTCATTCCCCTTATTCAGACTTTCAACCTGTCTCTATGGGACTGGAGCGGTCTTCAAGGCGCACCCTCTACATGGGTTGGCTTGGACAACTACCGAGAGATTCTCTCCAACCCTGAGTCGCTGTCTGCCCTGAGCCACTCGATGGTCTTCATCTTGACTTTCTGCATCATTCCGGTCACTCTCGGAATTACCTTCGCAGCGCTATTTTCGCGACAAAAGATCGCGGGTCTCGTGTTTTTCCGGACCATTGTTTTTCTCCCTCAGGTGATTGCCAGCGTCGTTATTGGAATTGCCTGGCGCTGGGTCTATCAGGATCGTGGCACGCTGAACCAATTCCTCGGTTTCTTTGGAATCGAGTCCACCCGGGGCTGGCTGGGAGACTTTGACTGGGCACTTCCTGCTGTGGGAATCATCGGTAGCTGGGTCATGACGGGGCTGTGCATGGTCCTGTTCCTCTCGGGAGTGGGCCGAATCGACTCTGATCTCTACGACGCCGTCAGGGTTGACGGCGGTGGCGCCTTCCGAGAGTTCTTCTCCGTGACACTTCCTGGCCTTAGAGCCGAGCTGACAGTAGCCA
>Ga0213868_10001328_pt1 | contig 23803 bp, 7 predicted proteins | sample PICome_9_FD_160087 | JGI IMG/M metagenome (GOLD analysis project Ga0213868, IMG submission 160087) | Coastal seawater microbial communities near Pivers Island, North Carolina, United States - PICO127 | ecosystem: Environmental > Aquatic > Marine > Coastal | place: USA: North Carolina | collected... | reverse complement strand
AAGTCTGTAGGTCCTTTAATGGATCTTCCTCCTGAAAGCCCTGTGGCTATAGAAAGTCAAGCATTGTCAGCTACATCCATTAAATTTGATTGGAAGATTCCAGTTTCAGATGGCGGTTCCCCAATACAAGAATTTGAGGTAGAGCATGATTCAGATGTTAATTTTTCTAATCCAAAGAAAGTTGATTTGCCTGTTTTGAGAGAAGTTCAAAGCATAAAATTAGATTCATATGAACTACAATCAGAAGTTCATAGTATTCGAACTACCGTAAATGTTTTGAACGAGGTGCAGTCTATCAGAACCAATGCAGCTGGAGCTGATGAAATACAGACAGTTACCACTACCGCCGATGATGTTATTGCCGAAGTGCAAACTATTACTCTTTTGGCTAATGACATTGATGAAGTTCAAGTAATAGAATTATCATCTGAAGATATTGACGAGATACAATTAGTTCGTGTTCGCGGTGATGATGTAGCTGAGATTCAATCAGTCACTGTAAGTGTCGACAGAGTGAGTGAGGTTCAGCAACTCGGAATCATTATATCTGGAATAAATACGAATGGTAGTAATAATAGTTCTTTTGCGTGTTACAATCGAGCGTTGGGGGATCCATGTGAAGAAATTGAAGATAATCTGTCTGGAAGCTTTACAGTTGCTTTCGATTTTGATGAGTGTGGTGGCGAAGGACCTAACTTTTGTCAAGCTGCTCTTTCACTTCACGACTCTGCTATAGGGATGATTTCTTGTAATCCTGGTCAGGTGACCGATCCTGCTGTTGGTGGAAACCATTGCGTTTCTCGCCAAGTAAGAATATCTTTCGATTCGCAACAGGGTGATGTAGGTTCTCTACAGTGGGCAGTAAATTCCTTAGTGGATGACAATGGAAAATCTTTCATGACAAACAGTAAGATTCCTGACAAATCAACTGCAGTGACAGTAGTAAAGCAAGGGAGAATAACAAGAAAAGGATCTTGTGTTATACCTGATGAAGGAAGTGAAGCTGTTTGCGACGGTGAATACGAATTGTTATACAACATTACTTTTGACGCGGAACACTCTACAGGGGATGTGCCTCCACTACAAATATTCTACAGTGATGTGGAATTCAACACTACTTCCTTGATTTATTCTGAAAAATTGTGCCCTAAGGTTTTCTTTTCCAAGGGTTGTGAAACAGTTGAAGTCTTTGCTGCGAGTGTCAACCATGGTAGTTTTTACAAGAATTCTTTATACGATTCGGCAGGTGAAGCAGTGAAGGGGTCACAGCCCTCAGGCATGGTTACTCTTGATTATGAGTGCGAATCGTCAACTTATCGATTAAGAGACGGGTCCAACATGACAGCAGAGGGTTACTCTGCAACCTTTGATGATTCATCTATTTTGACCAAAGCAAAACCAGGCCACTGGCTCCGTTATTTGACTAATCAGGGCCAGGATAAATACCATGAGATTATACAAGTTGACATCTCATCATCTAGAGTACTTTTAAAAGAATCCGTTGGCGACTTTGTTAGCAGCTCTGACGCCGAAATTGGTTTGTTTTTTTCTGACTGGAGAGAAGAATATGGTTATTCAGGTGTTAGCCCTGATTGTCGATCAATCAGAGTGCATTCAACGCTTCCCATTGATGTTTCTACAAAGGTTGACATCATCTCCAATGCTGATTGGAAACAAAAACTTGGATCTTTATCAGTGGTGGACGTTTCTGGTGTAACTGTATCGAGACAATTAGTTCATGATTTGAACCAAAAAGTAGGCTTCGTCTGGAATATAACCTTTTCAAAGCAGCCCGGATCTGTGAATATGATAAAATGTAGAACAGTAGTTGGCGAAAATTCTTGCATTGTCTCCACAATTCAAGATTCATCGCTTGTACAAGGAACATTCAAGCTTGGTACGATGTGGCCGCATGAGTACGTCAGTGATCATCAAAATCTATATGAATCTACTCAATTAGATTGGAACATTCGTCCTGATACTATGATAGTGGAGCTCGGTAGAATCGTTTCTGACGGCGAATCTGTATTTGGAGATTTAGAGATTCAACGTGTTCCTTATGTGAAGCCAGGTCATTTACGGTGGTCTGGGGGATATACATGGGAGATAAAATTTTTATCAAGAGGAGGTAATGTACCAAAGATGAGCATCGATTCATTAGATATTAGAGGCATAAATGCATTAATTGAAGTAAGTGATGAATCGAGTGGGACACATGATTTATACCAGGGTCGAGAAGATTATTCATATTTCGAAGATGATCCTGCGATTGCACGCGATGGAAATCAAGTTTCTGGCTCCTATTCATTATCTTGGTATGGCAAGGATCCCTACAGACCTGTAATTACCGGTAGCGTTTTTCCTGTTTGTACTGGTGGCAATAGTACTGAAAAGTTTACTGCTTTATCGGCAAACGATATGAGTCGCTTACTTGAAGAACATTTGTTTGATGGTCAACTAGGTCAAGTCAAGGTCACACGTTCAGCTCAACCATCTCAGGCTATGGGTTATTCGTATACTATTCATTTCGTTCATGAGAATGTTGGTGGCGATGTTCCCGCTATTCAATATGTGCGAGACAATAATCTGAAGGGACGAAATTCAGAAGTGAACGTTTTAGAATTACAGCCTGGCAATGAGATACGAGGAACCTTCCAACTTAGATTTAATGGTCATACAACGAGGCCAATAAACTATGATGCAAGTGCTGAAGAAATGGCAGATGCTTTGAATGAATTAAGATCGATTGCCCCTTCAGCCATTACAGTTCTACGTTCTCAAGATGAAATTAAATTCGGTCCTTCTGATGGTATTGATGGGATCAGTTCTCAGGTAGGAGGGTATTCATGGACCATAACATTCGCTTCGAATGTATGGAAGGATCCAACCCTCGAACGAACTATTGAGGATATCCCAGGAAACTGGTTTGGATTTCCGACCCATTTCAACGATGCTTGGGAATCTGGGTTTTCGAAGGCTTGGGGGAAAAATGTTGGCGACATGCCCATGATACAATGCTTATCTTCTGGATTGTATACAACTAATGGTGTTTTTCCAGAATCAGGATGTAGGGTAATAGAAACCATACGAGGCACAGAACCCTTGGCAGGCTCCTTCAAACTTTGTCTCGACACTATTTCTAAGCAAAACGAAGTGGCGAGCGTGAAGTCCAATCTTTGCACCGAAAACATAATGTACAACGCTCCTGCCTCAGCCAGAGAAAGTAATCACGATGGTTCATCCATCGAAGAAAAATTGGAAGCGCTTCATAATGTTGGTGACGTTGATGTGCATAGGAGCGATGTAAACGAAAGAAACGGAGGATATACTTGGACTATTACATTTCTGTCAGATGCTGATGGACCTTGCCAACAACGCGATGATATACATGGATCTTGTAATTCACCCGGAGATCTTCCTAAATTGTGTCTCAACGCTAGTGAGTGCGAAAGTTCTGCACTTCTAGGGAGTTGTAATAATCCATTATTTTGCTCAAAATTGACGGTACTCGATGCGACTGATGCCGCTAGTGACCATCGGCCTCCAGCTGGAATGGAAATTCAAAAACTGATTATAAAAGATAGCTTTTACATAGGTTGGAGAAGTGGTCCGTACAGAAACGACGATGAAATGGTATCAGAATATAAATTATCTTTAAACGGAGTTCAAACCAGCTGTATTCCACACGACGCAGAAGCCGAAATCATCCAGCAAGAACTCCAGCTTCTTCTAGACAGCACTGGAATCGGAGGCACAGCTCTTGTTGAAACATTTGAATCTGAATTTAGTGTTGACGCTCCTAACGGGTTCACGCACTTCCTTAAATTTTATGATACTGGGAATATACCTCTTCTAACGTCACACGTTTCTCTTTGTCCTAATGAGTTCGCTGCGGGCCAAAATGTTTCGATTACCGAGGTGCTGAACGGTGAACTTCACACAAATACATGTGATAAATGTCAAGATGGTATCACCCAAAGAGGAAACATAACAACGTTAGAAGTGCCTGGAGATAACCTTCCCGGGTATCTTCCTTGGAACGCTGGCCCCGAGGAGATACAGGCACATTTAAACCAAGTCCCTGGAAGGTTCGTTCATGTTGAACGCTCAGTGCTAGATAAATTTGGCTCTTGTGAATGGTTAATTACGTTTCTTTCGAATCCGGGACAAACCCCCCCTGGATCAGGTGATATTCCAAAGTTGAAATTTAAACAGGATTTAAATTCGTCAGGAAACCATTCAGAAGTTTCAGTGATAGAAATTGTAAAAGGATCAAATGGACTGAAGGGTTCATTCTTCATCGATTATGGTTCAACTGATGGAGCTATAGAAGTTGCCTTTGACGAACCTGCAGCACGTTTGGAGCACAAACTGAAAAAGCTTAATTCGATTGGATGGGCATATGTAACAAAGGATTGTTATCCTACTTGTTTCAGCGGAGGTTGGGGGAACTCTAAAGTGGGTATTAATGGGAATATTGGTGGATTTGTGTGGCACTTTTATTTCCTTCGAAATCCAGGATCTACTGATGGAGTGACTTTCCCTCCTGGATCTGGTAATGTAATGGCTCCTCGTCTATCCTTCAGTACACTTCAAGGAGATGCTGCATCTGCTCAGTTTGAAGTAGTTAGAAAGGGATCGCAACAAATGCAGGGATCGTTCAGTCTCAAATTAGATTCAGTTCAAACAGATTCAATACCCCATAATGCTCATTCAACAGTCCTGGAACAAACTCTTTATGAATACACTGGACTGCAAGTATCTGTTCGTTCTGGTACAATTACTTCACAAAAGATACCTAATCTACGCGTGTCTGCTAGTCGAGACAATCCATTCATCAATCTATTTGGGGACGATTGGAGAAAGTATCTCTTACCTGGTGATATTATCTGCCTAGTGAATGATCGTCGTGATATATATTCTGAATTAGGAGAATGGTCACGGTATTTTTCACCCGCATCAGTAACGATGAAATCGCCTATAATTAAAATAAAAGCGGCCGATGACATGCTTCATGTTGGTCAAAAAATCAGACTTCGCGAACAAGAGTACAATGTGGTCAGAAACGGGGTAGAGGTTCAAGTATTATACATGCATAACGGCGCTCATGATCATGCGAACTTTTATTACACGTTGAATGTAACTGTTGATGAATTGTCCGAGGCAACTTCTTGCATACCTTTCAGCGGAACCGTGTTCGACGTTCAAAATGCTCTGGATAACTTATCTCACTTAAGCCCATCCAGTATTGTTGTGACATCTCCATCGGTAATTTCGAAAGGTATACCTGGAGATCCGTTTATTTTTTATTTATATTTTGAAGGTGGCACAGTAAGAGGAAATGTTCCAGATATTGTTGTTGGTCATTGCCCTAATCATACTGATATGATGGTACCTTACACAAATGTTAGAACTTTGAGACAAGGCGGTCATGTTGAACACCAACGTCTTGCTCTGGCCGTTGATAGTGGAACCAACGATTCGTCCCCATCCTTTCAAATTACTATCCATGATCATCTTTTTCAAAGTATCACGACACCCTGCATTCCATGGGCTGTGTCATCTCTATCTCTCAATAATTTTTTGAGAGAATCATTCTCCTATAATATCTTTGACGTAGGATCGAAAGGTGTTGATAGTTTAGGTGATGGAGTTTACCGAATTCATTCGGACTATTTTATAGATGGGCTAGTCTTACAGGGAGATGAAGTCCGAATTCAAAATAGTTGCATAGGCACAGTAATCGACTCCATATCAACGAATGGGACTGCCATCACAATTTTATCGGAAGAGATATGCACTGGATTCGTAGGAAATAAGGTGCTTTTTATACCTGACACAAGGGTTTTGGAATCATCATCTCACAGAATTCCAAAAACTGCATCGATAGAATTAATTTTAACCTCAAGAGAAGCGATACATCAAAATGATCCTGTTTTCCGTATTGATATTGAATTTATGGGATTGAGCCGCGAAACAAATTGTCTTCGATATGGGGAAGAGGTTCAAATTGTTCAAGAAGAGGTTGACAAACTGTTTGATTATAACCTTGATGGTAAAATTGATGCTAACGATACAGGTCATTTTAAAGTTACACTAAAAGGTGATGGATCGTCTTCTTCAAGGTTTGGATACATTTATACGTTTGAAAGTCATGGGTCCAAGATTCATTCTGGATCCAGTGGTGTTTTAGGGACTCAATCACCGATCATTGAAGGAGTCAGAATCGGTTCCGATGCTGGTTGTAATGATTTCAACGAAGCCGAAGTATTACAATCGTCGAACGTAACTGCGTCTTCTGGAAGTTCTATTCTTTATTATAATAGTGGGGATATTGAAGGCATAGAGGCCGGGGACAGGATTCGAGTAATTCCTGAATTGAATCCGAAGATATACACAGTTGTACAGGTACACGCATCAGATAATTTGATTGTGTTGTCTGATCCATTTGTAGGAGAATCAAACATGGAATCTTCTATTTTCCTTGTCAACGGTTCCATACCTCATTTCACTGTCCGAAGCAAAAGATTGGGTGTCAACGAATATGAATACGATCTTTACTTTGTCGGGAATTATTGGCATGACGTTCCAATTCTAACTGTTAACCGGTACGGAGACGGCACATGTGGCCTAGACGATTCGAATATGATCGGGGGTATGAATAGAAATATCGCAGTATCCACAATTCAAAATGGAGGCGATAAATTGGAAACCACATCGATTTACACACTGGACAAAATAGCTCGTGCGTCGGGTGAAATACCTTTATATACTATTTCTCCTTTACATACCGTACTTTACCAAGAAACAACGTTGATAACCATCGCTGTATCAAATGTGACACAAATTATAAATACGGAAAACGAAGAACCTTCCTTCAAATTAAGAATCAAAGAACTCTCAACGGCTTGTATCAAGGTGGACTCTTCTGAGAGTGATTTTGAATTCATGGTGAATATATTTTGCAAAACACAATTATGCAGCACCGTTATAAAAACTCAAAACTCTATCATCGCTCCGAATGGATTTCTTTATGAAATTTATTTCCATGAATCTATTGATTTCCTTTCATCGTTGACATTAGATTCACAAGATCCTGAATGTAATGCTATTCCACCTGGAGGGCATATAGATATTCGTCATTCAAAATTAAATGACAATAAAATATATCCTGTATCACGAGACAGAATCTGGCTGGCGACTGCAGAAGATCCTTCTACTTCTACTCATTGGGTTCCGAATTCCGATGACGATCTCAGTATCTATCGTGTTTCCGGGCGATCCTGGTCAGTAAAATTTGACCAATATTTAGGCGATGTACCACCGTTGCAAATAGGATCAAATTCATTGGCACTTGGGTCTACTTTGTCGGTTAGCGATGATGCAGTAAAAAGTTACAGCCCGGAAAGCTTGGTTATTGAAAATTTACATACCGGAGTTAAACATTATACAAGGGTAACAGCGAGGAATCAAATTGGCCAAAGCAACTATAGCTCCACTTTCGCCGCTATTCCTAAACGAGAACCGTCCCCGGTTGATGCGGTGAAAATGGATTCTGCAGAATATGTTAATGAGGTTCAAACTATATCTATAGCTGCTCGTCATGTGACTGAAGTTCAAGCAGTAGAAACGACAGCTCTATTAATACCCGAGGTGCAAGAGGTCACGGTCTCAGGCGTTTCTTCAGCTTTTATAAGCAATGGGGCCTTCGCACTTCGATTCCCTAAGGTTCAGTACTTGAAATTATCAGCTGATAGTACCGTGACGAAGGGATCATTTTCGTTCAAACTGAAATATATTGATGTTCAAGCTTCATCGGAAATGAATAATGGCAGTTTCTACCTGAAGAATATGTTTACTCCATGTATACCATTTGGGGCATCACCGGACATGATTAAAAGATCAATGGAGGTAGACGCATTGCAAGATGGATTCCCGACGGATTCGGTCATTGTTATACGCTCTGGTGATGGAACTGCTTCATCAAACTTTGGTTATGAATATACCATTAAATTTGTTGGAAGTGCACTCCGTGGCAATGTACAAGAGATCCAGACTGACATGTTGACTTGTGAACCATTTGAATTACTGGAGGGATCGGCATTAGTTCACACCGAATCAAAGCCTGGTGGTCGAGCAATGGGGTCAGATACTTCCCACTTAAAATTGAACATAAATGCGGATGAAAAAATTGCGTTTGGAGAATACGCTTTTATCATCTCTCATCTTGGTCAAACAGTAAAAAGCAGATGCATCCCATGGAATGCTAATGTAGATGTTATACAAAAATCCCTGATGGACTTATCTAATGTGGATTCCGTCTTTGTTGAATCTAGAGGTAATGGACTTCTTTCCATAGAAGAGGGTGCTATTCGCGATAAGCTTAATGGATTGAGATTTGAAAAAGGATTAGAACGAAATGTGATCTATTCACTTTCATCTAACATTGATATTTCAAAGTATTTTTCTTTAAATGACCGCATCAGCATAGTTTGTGATTCTTACATGAAAGGTAACATATTTTATCGAGTGACTGCTTTGAATGGAACCGCATTAGTTCTTGATAAAGATGTCTTTTGTAGCTGGCAAGAATTTGATCTCATGATGCATTCGAACTTTGAATATACCATCTATTTTGATGGGCAAGGGATGCATCCAGACAAAGACGGAGTATCTCATTTCAGACCAAGGAGTGATGTACAAGTTACAACAGATGGATGCGCACCGTTTCAAGCATATGTGAATCACAAATTATTGGACTACTCTGATTCTGAAATGAGTGCAGCAGTATATATTAAGTCAATATATGATGGAGATAATGGTATTCCCATAGGATCTCACACTGATATCACAATTTCATCAAGTTTAATCGAAAGTCTTGGGCGCAATATATCTTTTTTATCGACCATACAAAGCTTGGTAACTAATAATGGATGTATAACATATACATTGACATTTGATCCGGAACGCGGAGACTTGGATGAACTTGTTTGCAATCCTAATGCAGAATTCATAGATTCTGGCGGTTCATGTTCCATTGATACAGTTAGCGACGGAAATACTATTTCTGGATACTTTTATTTAGGATCCTCAGGTCCCATTCATCACGATGCAAGTGCAATAGAGATGAAAAATGAATTAGAAAAGATTCCTGGATTTGGAGAAGTTATTATTCATCGCACTGACTCGGGGAACCAAGGAGGGCACAAGTGGCTCATCACATTTACAGGAATTTCTGGCGATGTCGAAGACTTGAGCGTATTAAATCTCTTACGAGGCGCAGGTGTTAATATTACTGTTATAGAAGAGCGAAAGGGCAATGAATTGGGAGGAACCTTTTCACTTTCTTACGGTGCTCTAACTACAGAAGAAATACCATTCAACGTCAGCGCTACTGAACTGAAGCACGCGATCGAAAAACTCGAGACGATTGATACAGTGAGCGTCCATGAGATAGAGCCTTTCACTTCAGAGAAGGGGAAAACGTTTTTAATTACTTTTCTCGATATGAACGCCGGAGATGTTGAGTTATTTAGAGTTAAGACGAAAAATTTGACAGGTGAAGGAGCGACAATAACTGTGAGAGAGGAGATTAAAGGAAGTGTCCCATCACCGAATTCGTTGCATGTTAGCTTTCCTCCTATATCCGAATGCTCTCAAAGTATGGTTCCACATGGATCTTGCGGGGCGTCTATAGAAGAAGTTTCCATTGAAATATCTACTGATATCTCATTTCGTGCACCTTTAATTCGGACTCTTGTTCCAGATCTTCAAGTGCAAGTTGTTAAAATAAGGTCGAAGGTGGAACACTCAGTACAGACGTTTAGTCTTGAGTCTAATCCAATCAGTGGAACATTTCAGCTGGGATATGGAGCATCTCTTACAGAAGACATTTCTATAAGTGCAAGTGCTGAATCAGTGCGAAGTGCTCTTGAATCACTTCCGGGTATCGTTACTGTCACCGTTCAGAAAGAAATTGGGTCACAAAAATTTCATAATGCATGCGTTGATTTGGAGATTGGTCAGTCAACTGTCCGTTGCAGTGAGCTATGCGAGTGCAACTTTGGTTCTCATGGTCTTCTTGCCAACACCAAAATAAAAATTGGCGGAACATGGTTTAGGGTTTCTTCATCATATGATGGAGATGATAACCAGTTTGAAATAAGTTCTTTCTTCAATTCTCTTAACAAGGTTGTCTACAAAGGACGAACATCCTTATTGATGGAAGACTTATTCGTATGGCCAGGATCGGATGAATGGAAAGTAACGTTTCATGCTGTCTCAGGATATATTCATCCGTTGACTAGTCCACGGCACAACTTATATCCAACTGATACATATTTGACTATAGATTATCTTGGTTGCTCAAGATGTTTAGAAATAACTAATTTATCGCCTTGGAGCCATTATTACTACAGGACAAGAGCACGAAATCAGATGGGTTGGGGTACATATTCGAACATTAAAGATACTCATACTGAAAGCATACCCCCAGTTCCATCCAATACGGTTGTACAAGTTCTTTCTGGTGTTAGTGCCCGTGTAAGATTCAGTCCATCTGCTGAAAACTTTCCCTTCAGTGTTTCGTTTGGTGTCCTTATAGAATGGACCACAGATCCAAATTTTGTGCAAGCAGTTAAGCGAGAAAAAATATCATGTGTTCCGAATGACCGTAGGCACTGCAACCTCGACAATCTGGACGGAGTTTTTTTCTATGACATTTGCAATCTCTTGCAATCAGAACTTTACTACATTCGCTTAGCATTCACCAATCATGTAGACTTTCAGGTAGTATCTATCCCTACAGGACTCTATGAGTATATCAATTGGTCTCCAATACACACAATAATACCAGAAGATCAGCTGCCTGATGCTCCGACAATCAAAGAATTGATTTCTTTGAATGGAATAGGCTTCCAGATAATCTTTGATCCACCAGTCCTTGATGGCGGAAAAGAAGTGAGAGGCTATATAATTGAAGTCAATGATGTAATACATGACGAGATATATACAGTTGCGATGAACTCATCAGATGTGATAACTTTAGCCTCATCACGTACCTTAATTTATTCCATTACAAACAATTATTTGGATCTAGAGCCATGGAATAGATATGATGTATCCATGAGGGCTGTTACTTCTGTCGGTTCCAGCTTAGTGTCGAAAAGTATGAATTTTATTCTCACTACCAGTCCGTTACCTCCGATGAATTTCAGAGTTAAGACTCAAACAGTGACCTCAAAGTCATCGAGAGAAGCCCTTATTTCCTGGTATGAACCCATCATTTCACTAAATAGCCTGAATAATTTACAAGGCTATTTCATAGAATGGTGGTCTGGTGATTCGATTCCTGAAATTCAACAAATAAGACTCCGTTATACTAGCATTCCTACATCAACAAAATTCTATCTCGCCTACAGTCCTAACCCAACAGTTAAAAAAGTAACTTCGTTGATGCCTTGGAATGCACCACCCGATTTGGTTCGAAGAGAACTCATGAATCTAGGCTGGGATATTGATTACGACCAAATATTGATTGACAATATCAAAGTAAAAAGAGAGGTGACCGTTCATGGATTTGCATGGACCATTACCTTTGCTGAAAATTCTCATGGAATAAATTACGGAAACATACCATCTCTAACTGGCGGAATTATTTCTGATGGTGATTCAAATGAAGTAGAACTGACCATTGAAACTTTGTCGAATGGCTCTCGATCCTTTGGTGCTCATGAAGTTCAAGTCATAGAATTTTTCGGTTCTGGATTCCTGTTTGGTTCATTCAGGGTTGGTACTGCTAATAGTGATACTTACTTCACACAATATTTATCCGCCAACGTCACTTCGCAAGAAATGGAGCATGCTATCAAACGACTGCCTAATGTAGGAAACGTAAGAGTGACTTCGATGAATACTATTCATTCAGAGGAATATGGAGGAACTGGATCTTTCCTTCTACAGTATGAAATAACTTTTTTATCACATACAGGTGACATCGATGCTCTAGTGATTGATAGCAATTATATTAATACAACAAATGGTGACTTAATTGTTACTATTATAGACGGCAATAATGACCTTGACTCAGACGGTTACAAAATCAGCCAGAACCCGCCAGGAGAAATTCCAGTGGATTATAAGAGTGTCAAGATTCTGCATCCAGGGCCTTTGAACTATACATTGCATAATCTTGAGCCTGGAAAGCAATATTTTGTTTCGATATCCGCTTTTAATTATGAAGGATATAGCGAAAGAGTTGGACCACTACATATCCTCCCTCCTAAACAAGTCCCGCAAAATCCATCTGATGTCGCTGTTTCAGTTAACAAAGGATTTAGTGACAGCTTACTGGTTTCATACAATCCAGCTCTAGATGATGGGGGCGATGAAATATCTCGATATAGAATCGAGTTAGACCCCACACATACTTTTGATAACCCTATTGTTCAGTATGAGCTTTGTCCAAAGAGTAACAGAGCAACCATATGGCAAGTTGAAACTAGATCCCTTGACAATGCACCTCTGAGAAGCGGCAACTTTATTCTAAGGATAGGAGCTCGCGGAATATACTCTAATACTGATAAAATCCCTTTCGATGCCGTTGCATTACTTCAGAATGAGACTGGAACAATACAACCATTGAACTTCTCATCCTTTGTTTTGTACAATTCCAGTGCAACCTTTCTCTCTTCAAACTCAGTCAATCTAGAAGATAAAATTTTTGTCGGTGATCGTGTGAGATTCGAATTACAGAGTTCCAAATTCAAAGACTACGAAATCTCATTTGTATCCGGATCTGTGGCAACCTTGACAGAACCTTATGTTGGAGAAGATGGAGTTCAGAACATAGTCAGAATATATGGTGGAAGAGGAGATCCTTCATCTTCGCGGGTATACTGCGCATATGACGAGATCCTGTGCGCTGAAGAAGTCATTGCAAAAAGTGGAAGCATGCAAAGTAAGATTGAAGCTATATACTTTATTGAAAAAGGAGTGCTTGTAGACAGAGACGGCCCTTCATCAAAAAATGAATTCATATGGAGAATAACATTTTTAGATCATCCAGGATCTGGAGAAGATGATTTTTCGATTGAAGTCGTTTCGAGTTCCATCAGAACAATCAATGGTGACAATTCTTCTGACGTAATTACATTCTTGATTCAAAGTGGAGAAACGTTTTCTAATTGCGTTGGAGAGAAGGTCGTCCCTCGATATGGGGGGCTGGTGAAGGGTTTGGAGTATCATGTTCGCGTGTCTGCGATGAACGGCATGGGTTACTCCATTCCAATGAGGGCAGTCCAACCTCAAGCACCTATGATTGTACCCGGTGCTCCTACTAGTGTGAGTTTGGACGTTGTATCGGCAACTGAGCTGCGAATCATTTTTGCATCTCCAGTAGACAACGGAGGAGATCCCATTACGAAATACTCGGTAGAGTGGTCGAAATCAACAACCTTTTCTGAGTATAACTCAAGTATTATCGATTATTTGACCGAAGGATCACCTTTTTCGAAGGTAATTGATAATCTTATGACGGGACAAAAATACTTTTTCCGCGTTAGAGCTGGAAACAGCCAAGGTTATGGCCGCCCACAACTTTCTACGCCAAATGACCTCGCTCCGCACCAAATACCAGGCCCTCCTTCAAATGTTATCCTTGGAATCACGAGCGACGAAATGTTGACCGTCGGTTGGAACTCTCCGCTAAGTGATGGTGGCGATCCTTTGACCAAATATAGAGTTGAATGGGACACGACGGCAACATTTTCGTCAACCAATCATCCTCCACACAAAGGATTCGTCGATTTAGAAGCCACTTTACATTCCAGTTACACCCTTGAAATGTTGTCATCTAAAAAGGTATACTTCGTTCGAGTTTTTGCTTTTAATAGAGCTGGAATGAGTGAGGGAGCTGATAGTGATCCACTCTATCTTTCACCGAGCAATCAAGTTCCGGGTCAAATTGAATCTCTATCTGCTCGTACAGGTTCAGGTTTAGGAACTATAGAAGTGGAATGGACATCACCATTGATACCTCACCACGGCATTCCATGCTCAGGAACACCGGAAGCCCCATTCCCATGTCCAACAAGATATGGAGGACTTATTTCAAGTGACGGAGGAGATGAAGTTTTCGAATATGAAGTCGAGTGGAATGAACGTCAAGATTTTAATGGTGCTGATGGTCGTACAAAGTTTATTACAGGGACAGCGACGACACTACAAAATCTGCACTCTGGTAGACAATACTACGTACGAGTTTTGGCTAGAAACACCATCGGCTCTGGCTTCTTCCGAGTGCTAGAAAATGCAATTTTAGCGAAATAATTGCTTAATTAAATCTTATAAAGTGTATTGATCTTCCTGAAGATTTATGATAGACTGAAATTAGAGACCAAAAACTGTTCAGTGCTTGCCAACTGATCCTCATTCAGTTGATGCAATATACGAATGATGCTCTGTATCAAAGTACCCTTAGAATTCGTATTGTATAAAGATTCTTCATCTGCGGTCAAATGCTCGTGCGTGGTTTGTTTCTCCTTTCCATCTTGGAATCTAATATCATAAAATGGGACCAAGTCATCGTCTAAATGTACTTTGATCACAGTGACGGTTTCTCCAGACTTATACACTACTTTTTGACCAACCTGATATTTTTCACGAGCAAAATTTACATTGCTACTATTTGATGATTTCTGTTCAACATAATCCAGGGACACACTGTTACTGTTAAGGGCAGTAGGATGAATTGGATGATCACTCATAGTCATATTGCCAAAGGAGTTAAATGTATTACTGTTATCCATGATAACAGACGCTGATCTAGTAACATTAGATTGTACTGGATTAGCACCATCGTGATCAGGAGGAATTCCATTTGATGACTCCGTCATCTGCATTGGATTCTCCGACAAGGATACTGAAGCGGATTGCGCAGATCCAGTTTGTGAAGGTATACACTGATTACCATGAGACGAAAGAGACTTTGAATCGGTTTGTCCATATGATGGTGTTGCTTGATTTTGCAACTGATGTCCATGAAAAGTGTGAATACTTGTGAACTGCCCATCGATTGAGTTGTCATGAGGTTCTTCACCAAAATTTGATTGCGATAGTGATTGTTGTTGATGATGTCGGAGCATTTGAGGACTGGGGATATCAAGATCCACTTTGGTCGACATGGCCGGTAAAGCAGACTCCTGCTGCAAGGTTAGTTGCTGTATTTGAGGACTAAGGATATCTTGATTTGACTGCCCAGGTTGAACAGTCATCTCTTGTTGCTGAAAAGGCTGCTGGTGACTAGGGGCGCTAGAGGGAATATTTAGATTCGATTCACTCACCATAGAGGGCATGGCCATCTGTATATGAAAAGTTGGGTCCTGTAGTTGAGGACTTGAAAAATCTTCATGCCCTTGTCCAGAAACAAAATGTGCATTCATTTGAGGAGTGGAAATCTCTTGATTCTGAAGCAGTTGGGAATTCGACGAAGCATAATGATTCTGTTGCAAAGGTGGGTTTTCCTTGTTCACTGGTTGATATAAATCCGACTGTGTCAATTGTTCTTGGTGATTCATTTGAGTGTTGGAAATATCTTGATTCATTGGAACAGATAAATTAGGCTGAATAGTCTGGTGTTCCATTGATGGCTGCTGGATTTGTAGGGATGGAATATCTTGACTTATATGAGTCGTGAAAGGAGGAGATTGGAATGCATTTTGCATACCCTCTTGATGATCCATCTGTAAAGGAGGAGGATTTGCCTGAAAACTACTGAAATCAGGCTGAAATGGTTGCTGAACCTCTTTCGGAACTGACAATGGGGGAGTTGAACTAACACCAAACTGATTAAAATCAGCATGGAAATCATTGGGTGGAGGTGGAGGAGGCTGTTGTGGTTCTGTTGGTATGGAAGACATTGTAGAAATATCCGCTTGACTAAAGTCAGCGTGAAACATGTTCGCATGCGATGGATTCTGTGAACCAAAGTCGGCATGGAATGAATGTTGTTGCACTCGACTTTGACCGAACGCATCCCACTCAGCATCAGTGCTTGAATTCGTCGTTGTTGGCGGAGATGCATCATTAGTATCCCAACCACCAAGCAAGTCTGCAGTTGGAGCCGCAACTGAAGTTTTGGCGACAGATTGCTTTGGAGGGATATGCACTCTGGTCGGTCCTGTGTTTGTATGAGTTGTAGCAGACCCTGTTCTCTGATGCCCTGTTCCCATGAAAGAACGATCAATATACTTCCTTCTTAACCATTCTCTAAGCAAATGCCCATCAACCGTTGAAACACTGCCATCGGGTTCCTTAATACGTTCCGAGGCAGGGTGATAATTCGCCAAATACAAGTTGTTCACTTTTTCATTCCCATTTTGAGTCAGAAACTCAGCCTCCTCCGGAAGAAAGCTCGATGCTCCAATCCCCTTAACTCTATGACTAAATTCACGATGTACACCTGAACAGGCAAGGCACACAAAGGTACCATGTGTAAGGTTCACAGCCTGAGGTAGTTTGGCAGAGCAATCGGCACACTTCTTATTGGCGGGTAATCTAGATAACTTCCTCACCACATCATCTGGTACTTCTGCAGTTTTACGCCTGGCAGAGACCTGAACACGTTTGCTGGGATCGTATTCTCCTGGTTTACGAAGCATCAATCTTTGTGTTGTTACCTTATGACCTACGACAAGCTAAGTAACTACAGTATATACGTAGTAACCAAGCGGGCGGTGAGAGTTCGTTGGAAATTTTGGAAAGAGGTGAAATGTTCCTTTTACGGGATACCTATAATTTGAGATTGTTGCCTAGAGATATCTACTATTCTGAAAATAAGCTGGTTAGGAGACAGCATGTGGTGAAAAGCGAAAACTCGAGAAAACGTGTAGAAAAGCGAAAACAGGAGAATGAATCAATCCCATTGGACACACTTCTATTATTTATTGAATGTCAATATACTAAATAGGTTCAGCATATGACTACACCATCGGAATCTTTACAAGCATTCAAAGATATTTCGTTATCAGAAAGGGAAGATTCCACTGGAATCAAGATCAATGATCATGATGTGTCTTTCGTAACATATACAGATGAACGTCAGCTGCAACATGTGAAGAGACTTGTAGATAGAGATTTATCTGAACCTTATTCTATATATACTTATCGATATTTCTTGTCAAGATTTCCCGATTTGTGCATATTTGCTGTTCTTGAGAATCATCAAAACATGGATGATTTTGATCCTATTGGGTGTATTGTCTGTAAAATTGATCCTGAGAACGAAGATGAATTGGATTCTAATAATTTTCACCAGTCGAATTTGAGCCAATACGAAGGGTATCTTAGTGGTTATATTGGTATGTTAGCAGTTGATTCCAACTATCGACGATATGGTTTAGGACAAGCTTTAGTCCGTGTAGCAGTTCAGAGGTTAAGATCTATGGGTTGCAGTTCTGTTCTATTAGAAACTGAATCATCCAATAAGGCCGCTATGAAATTGTACGAAGAAAAAATGGGGTTTGTTCGGGAACAGTTTCTCCCTCGGTATTATCTAAACAATTCGGATGCATACAGATTAAGGTTATGGTTGACTTAAGGACAATATCTTTTCTTTGAATTATTACCAATTCAACCCCAAACATTATTATTCCAACGACTCAGTCACATTCATCACCATTAATCATAATAACTATTCCATGGTCGAGTACTTAAAACTCGAACCCTCCCTTGTTTCGTTCCATAAACAAATCCAACTCCACTATCAGGATGAAATCTTGCAATATTCACATCATCTTCGCGACTCAGCATTGTTGCAATTTGTGTCATACCTCCACGAACTCGATACATGGCTGTTACGGGATGATAAGGTTGACCTTCAGTAGATTGTATGGATTCTCGGACACCATAACCAATCATACAAAACTCTGCCGATGGAGAATATTTGACACAGGTAACACTCGCTGCTTTTGAACCTATAGGCGTCGCCTCTAATACCTTACCAAGAGTCCCATCATCGGTATTGAGACTAACGACGACGACATGAGGAACATATCTGCCCAATTCTTTCGTAGATGACTGAGATGAACCTTGCACATCATATCTATTCGATCGATGTCGACCAGGCCCTCGTTCTGGACGCCCTAAGTTAGAAACCCAACGACGACCTGGGGGAGATGGTGGAGATGTCGGATCCGCTCGAACTGGATTGGGAGGAGTGCGGCAATCCGTAGCAGGTGGTGGAGTCCCTTGTCTTGGCGGAGATAGGTATACATTTCGATCGGGAGGGGAAGAATCTTGATGGATATCTTTTCTTTTCTTACGATCATGTGTAGGAGTTCGGATACCACCGTTTGGCTTTGACGCTTCGAAGGTACGTTCCATGATTGCAATTCTCTCTTTTTCTTCCTTTTCAATCAGCTCTGCAGCACTATTGACTCCATATGGCAGCCAAAGTTCTGCACAACCACATAATTTCTTTCCATCTCTGGATATATCAAAGCCTCCATCATTATAAAGAAGGGCCCGTGGAAGAAAGGAACGGTAATTTTTTAAAACATCAAGAGTTTGTTTTGGAGGTCGATCACTTTCCGAAGTACCATGAACTCGATTCCTCTCAAAATCTCTTGGAGTTACAAGTGCTGCTTTGATATCAAAATCTAACAAAAGAAGGGAATAGCTTGACTCGACACCTCCATCATGCCCGTCACCACTGTTAGCTCCACCGACTATAATAGTATCACCACCAGGAGGAAAACACACACATCGCAAAGCACTTTGATATCGAATTTGGTGTAAAACCGTCTGATTCCCACTACTACCCCCGGTTTCATTTAGACTAGCATCAGAATCCTCATCGTTTACATGGATACTGTTATTTCTTTGTGTACTTGTTGTGTTATCTTTCTGTGCATCGTAAACCCAAAGATGTAGGCTATGGCCTGATGCAATTGCTAGAATTGACCCTAATGGATGGAAGGAGAGAGAAATGATGGAATTTTTTAATCTGATCATTTTCAAACACTGTCCCCTAGATTTGTGATAATTATATATATCGTCGGAAACTTCTCCATTATGATCTTTTTCAATAGGTGTCGTTCTATAATTCCAATCCCATATACGAACTTGATAGCCTAGGCAACCACTAGCCACAATATTTGATCGAGTAGGGTGGTACTTTACTGTCCATGGTGTTCTAGGATGCCCCTCTAAACTTCTTATAAGCGCGCCAGTATTACAACAGGAAATTTTAACGGTGTGGTCTCCGTGCGTGGATGCAACTGTTCGACCATCAGGTGAAAAGTCTATCGATATGGTTGATATCGCAGTCTCAGTTATATGTTGGTTTTTTCTTCTTCTTAATCCTAAAGTTTCTGATGTATTATTTATTCCATGTGATTGCCATGTTCTGGGTGCTATTCTATCGAGACTCAGATATTCTGTTTGAAATTTAGTGACAGAATAGTGTTCGACAAAGTTTTGGATTTCCTTCGAATACGATTTCGGATAAGCATTCATTTTCAAACGGAAATTAAATTTGTATCCAATATCCTCTACTGGCTTTGGTATTAAGGATCTAATATCCGTATCATCTGTTTCTTCGTTAAGGACCTGAGAAAGAGAATCGTAACCACTATCATCGTCGTTGATTTTTTCCGGTTTATCTTCCGACATTACTGTTTCCCTTAGATCTTCTACCATGGAATTCATTGATATTTTACTGGATAAAACAACTGAAGATGGTGAGGGATGAGTCGTCCTGTTGGTATCTTTATGACTTCGAACCCCCCCAACGCCGTTTGGTCCCCTGAGAGATCGATCATACAAAATAGCTAAAATATGTCTGCCTCTACTTAAATTGGACGAATCATGAACCTTGCGAAATACTGAAACGTCATTTTCATTTAATGCATCATCAGCTTGTAATGGCATTCTGGAACGATAAAGATTTCCTTTCTGATGTTACAAAGTTGAAGATGTGTTTCAAGTTTTGAAATAAGAATAACGAAAAGTCGTTTCGAACCCTCCAAACACAGTTTCAGACTTCAAGTAGGTTAGGACTCGAATTGAAGTAAGGGAACGAATGAAGTAGACTGAGACTCCTTTTATCTCTTGGTGGTATACTTCGAAAGTAATTTTATTGTTGGACGTTATTTTTTTTAGTTTTGACTTCCAGTCTTGTAAACTTTGGTTAGGGTTAGGGTTCTGAAAAAAAAACGGACACAGTCGATTGATTCATTCACAATTCTAACGAATCGATATCGAAAAATGAAAAGCATTTCATCATCTTCTAAAGCTTTATCTTGGATTGAAGAGGTTAATCGAGTGTCATTGGATCTTGAAAATATTGAAATCAAACCAATGTCAACATACAAAGAAATCTCCGGTTACCAAAGTCTAGTATTCAGTCTCGATCAATTCAAGGCTTTTCTATCAAAAGCAAAACCTTCTATCGAACAGTTATCTAGAACATCGAAAGACTTCTACAACCACATGAGATCCTTAGAAGAAGATACTCATGATCGATTTAGACATATCGTGGAGGAGTACAATCAAGTAAATGAAAAGGTCACGGCATTGCAGAAGTCTTTTGCTTCATCGAGTGATTTTCTTAATACATTGAATGAGCAGTTGGCTACAGTTCGGAAGGAGAATGAGGAAGTCAAACGACAGGTGAAGGAGAAATCAGAAGGTATGATGGATAATACACCGGTTTTGAAGATCAAATCTACTTTGAAAACGATGAAGGAAGAAATTCGAGGTATGGACTTGGAGATTGGTATCTTAGAGCATTCGTTACTTCATAGAAATCGGTTGTCTTGCTAAGTAGTTTTATAGTTTATTATCTCTTTTTCACTCATTGGTCACTCTCAGGCTTTGAGTAAAACCGTGTGATGATATCCTGCGCTAAATAATTCTTTTTGGGCGTCTTTTGCCTGACTCGGCCGCCATTAAACCGAGAATACCTATGCAGAGATGAGTCTTCTGGAGAAAGGATTGTATGGAAGCTGTCGAAGTCAACGAATATTTGTCCATCTCTTTGACTCATGCAGGGCGCAAATCGACCTCCGAAAACGACATCTTCTAGTTTGTATGATTGTAAGGCTTGAAATGTCCCACTGACCATGGGTTCAATAGCCTCTACCATGACCATTATTTCTTTGTCTCTCAATTGTTCACGAATATCTGACTCTGTTAGAACAAATGGCTCGAATAATTCTGGATACACCAATTTTTCATCTAAATGTGAACCTACTTCTGGCCAATTATCCTTCTTCTCAGCCATACGCTGATAAGTGACATGTCTTGCTAAGTGATCCATCGAACCAAAGGTTTCACCACATACCGGACATAATACTCCATTACGATATCCTGAGACTGCATCCACCTCACGCATAGGAACTCCAGCAGGTTGCAGAAGTTTAGCTCTTCGTCTAAGTTTTAAAGGTGCAACAGGGGAGAAAGCATCAATGTGGTGTGTCACGTTTGCAGGGATAGACGTAAACATCATTGCACCTTGTTCATCATCCGGTTGAGTGATTCGCATCGTATGGAGTAAATGAGGCTGCAAAAGTTCCCTCGTCTGTCGATTATAATCTCTCCATGAAACACAATACATTCTTACATGAGCTTCCACGAGAGGGTGTTTGCTTGCGAGGTCATATACACGTATATGGAGATACCACTTCCCATCTCTCTTTTCTACAATGGCTTTATCACTAAAAATAATTTGAGCTCCACGTGCCTCACATCGGGCAAGACGTGCGAACATGAAAGAGAAAAGGAAAGCGTTGAAAAGCATACTGAGCACCATTTGTACATAAATGGCCGCTTGCAGACCTTTACAATTTTCAAAAAATCCGTTTGTTCCATTTGGTAAGCCATAACCTACATGATAAGGGCGTGTAATACGTCATTCGAGTTCAAAATCAATGGTAAGTTGTGACAATCACTTGAATGGCCACTACGATAAAATTCAAGGAAATCGTGTAAGTAGTAAACTTACCAACAGTTGTGGTTGTTTCAAGACTGAAAGCAAAAGCTCCATGATAACTGATTGGTTCGCCAGGTTTTCCCAATCCACATCCAATGTCACTGTGATCACGATCAATTTTTTGGTATACAAGTGCAAAGAGACTAACAAGAATGGTCCAACCTGATAGTAGGAAGCAAATAGATAAAAGCGTGGGTTGTCTTAGAAAAACATGATACCAATCCGAGTATAATACTCTGTGCAACATCCATGACGATATCAAACTTTTGTTTACAACAGAAATTGTTTGTTTCGATTGTTTAAAAGGCATATTTCGTTTCACGATTCGAGGAATCTTATCAAGTTGCTCCGAACGGCTTTCAGCACTGTCTGAAACTATACTGCCTGCTCGTTTTCGGAGACCGAATCCATGCTCCAAGCTAAATAGGGGCTTTGATTCCGTTTGAGCTGTAGAATGTGGATTCTCTTCTGGTGGTTCACTCTCCATCAAATCTTGCTGTTCTTCGTCCATTTCCACAGCAGAGATTTTCTGCCCACGTTCAAAGTCATTTAAAAGTTCTGGCACAAGCAACTTGGATGGACTGATAGGGAAATTAACTAGGTTTCCATGATGATTCGGTGGAGTAAGATTCAACGGATATTCCACCGGGTGGGGTGAATCAGTTGGAGAACTACTTTTGTCTAGGAAAGCAGGTTGATCGGCCTCTGCGTGATTGTTCTCCACACGCTGCTGACTTGTGAAATCGACTTGAGAGTCACTTTCCTTTAGAGAAGAGTTGTTACTTGCCTTCTCGGATTGATCCATAATTGCTTCGACAATCAATGCAACAATTATGAAAGATGAGAGAGTTACTCTTCGCCCACAGCCCACAGGAGGTCAGAACCAAGAACCCAGAAAAATGAGACTTGTCAGGTTGGGAGAGAAGGTCATTTTTGAAATGAACACTCAAGAGTCAAGAGTCAACACAATGACCGTAAATGCTAAAATCGAGTATCTATTTCCATTATTCATCGGAAATAAACCTGATAATCACTCTCACATGTCCAATTCTGTGCCTCAATATCAGTTTGACTATGACTTTGGAGATTTCAGGCGAAACTATGGTACTTATCATGACCCAAAAAGGACATGTGGTACCCAAAGCAGAATGTATGCAAGAAAGAAAGATGCCTCGAAGAACTCGAAGATTACACCATCCATTTTTGCGTGCGTTTATACTTTCACTGCCATTTTGTATCATTTTACTATCTGGAGAAAATATGTTTCAATTCTTCTTCTTTCGTCAAGATTCTTCTCCATTTTCCTATTTTGTCGATAACGCCGCTGTGCTGTTGACAAAAGGGATGATTGTTGGAGTGAATTCCATTATTCGTGAAATGGGATGGGAACATAAATTAGACCACGAGGCAAAACTTTGTCTTACGGTAGGTTTTACTGACGTGCACGATTATGATGCATAGTTCAATAACAGATCACGAGAAACTCACACATTCTTTCCTTAATGAATTAGAATCATTTACATCCATCCAATGAAAGGTTAAATCGACAAACATATCCAGAAATTGATGAGAAGAGCGAAGAGTACAAAGTCTTGATGGAGCAAAATGCGCTAGATATTGATCTTTATAACCATGCCAAACGAATATTCCGAAAACAATGGATGAAGGGTAAGAACACAGATGGTCTATTGGATTACGAATAGTAAATAAAAGTTTCATTATTGAATGCGTTCTTGAAAAATTGACAATTTGTTCAATGACATCACCCAACCCAATGTGGTGTATTGTCTGCATGTGACAAGAGAGCCAAAG
>Ga0213868_10001327_pt1 | contig 23809 bp, 18 predicted proteins | sample PICome_9_FD_160087 | JGI IMG/M metagenome (GOLD analysis project Ga0213868, IMG submission 160087) | Coastal seawater microbial communities near Pivers Island, North Carolina, United States - PICO127 | ecosystem: Environmental > Aquatic > Marine > Coastal | place: USA: North Carolina... | reverse complement strand
CCGACATCTGCTCTAACGCTGATACAATTGTATGTTACTAAAGCTAGACCAAGGATAAATAGATATTTTTTCATAAGGCTGAATTTTAATTCTACCTAAATGTAATAACTAAATATCAAAGTGCACCTTTCTGATTCTTAAAAAAAGCATCGGCTTGTAATTGCATTAATTCACGAGCCTTTTTGCGCTTGTAGTTAATGACCTCTACTTCATCAGCAATGTCATTGTAAACTCTATTATTAACATCATTATCAGTTTTTATTAATAGATCGCGTTCATTAACTTTTTTTATTGTCCTGGTCTTAATTCTTATATTTATGATCAATAACTCCAAATAGAATTATAATGAAAAGAACTTACATATTATTTTTTGTATTACTTTTTATAGGGTTTTTTGCCAATGCTCAGTTTGTTCAAGATGTGGTAAATAGCATTAGAATTGATAGTTTAGAGCGAAAAGTGTCAGAGCTCTCTGGAGAAATCTCATCCTCTATAAACGGAACAATAGCTACAATTACTACACGAGTCCAAAGTAATAATGATTTAGCAGCAGAATATATTAAGGATCATTTTGAAGCGCTCAATAATATCACTATAAATGACCAGTCTTTTAATGCTGGCGCAGGAATTGGAAGAAATATTGTTGCTACGCAGTTAGGTACTGTAAATCCAAATAATATTTATCTTATCTGTGCGCATTATGACTCTGTGGCGGCTTTTTGTGCCGATGATAACGCTACAGGAACATCGGCAGTCTTAGAAATAGCAAGAATTTTATCGCAATACGAAACACAAAATACAATTGTTTATGCCTTATGGGATCAGGAGGAAATCGGTTTGCGAGGTTCCAATTTTTATGCCGAAGAGGCATCTGCTGATGGTGATAATATTATAGGCGTTGTAAACATGGATATGATGGGCTATCAAAATCAAGCTATTGGAGACAATAATTTTGATATCGATTTAAATAGCGCTTCCAATTCTGAAGCAATTAGAGATGATTTTTTATCATTAAGAACAATATATACGCCAACTTTGAATCCTATTGTTGTGCAACCTGGTACACCTTTTAGCGATCATAAACCATTTTGGGATGAAGGCTATGGGGCCGTGTTGGTTGGTGAATCTTGGGAAACTAATGACCAGACACCATACTATCATTCTTCAAATGATAAATTAGCAACCTTAGATTTATCTTATTATCATGAAATGGTAAAACTTGTAGCGTCTTATACAGCAACTAAGGCTAATATTGTTAAGGTGCTCTCTACTGAAGAGTTATTATATAAGAAATTTAATATTTATCCCAATCCAGTAGCTTCAATTTTAAATATCGAAACAACTATTTCAGAAACATTAGATATAGAATTTTATGATATTAATGGAAAAGTAATCAGAAGACAATCAATAAGTAAATATGGAAATCAAGTAAATGTTTCTGAGTTTACAAAGGGTATTTACTTTATAAATATAATTTCTAGTTTGGGAGAAACCACTTTTAAATTTGTAAAAAAATAGATGTTTATTTATTATTTAGACCATACTAGTTTATATGTTTGACTCAGTATTAACTATTTTTTCATTTGTGTGAAATGCTTATAAAAGTAGGGAATAGTCTCGATACCTTTTAGATAGTTCCAAATCCCAAAGTGTTCGTTTGGTGAGTGTATGGCATCACTATCTAATCCAAATCCCATTAAAATGGTTTTGCTTTTTAGTTCTTGTTCAAACAATGCTACGATTGGGATACTTCCACCACTACGTTGTGGTATTGGTGTTTTTCCAAAGGTTTGCTCATACGCTTTTGAAGCAGCTTTATAGCCAATACTATCAATCGGTGTTACATAACCTTGACCACCATGATGCGGTGTTACTTTTACAGTAACTCCTTTTGGTGCAATACCCTCAAAATGAGATTTAAATAAATCTGTAATTTCTTCCCAATCCTGATTAGGTACCAGACGCATGGATATTTTTGCATACGCTTTACTCGCAATTACGGTTTTTGCCCCTTCACCAGTATAGCCACCCCAAATACCATTAACATCTAAAGTAGGTCTTATAGAATTACGTTCGTTAGTAGTGTAACCTTCTTCACCATGTAAAGCGTCGATATCTAAGGCTTTTTTATAATCCTCTAATGAGAATGGTGCTTTTGCCATTTCTGCGCGTTCTGCATCTGATAGATTTTCTACTTTATCGTAAAAACCAGGAATGGTAATATGATTATTTTCGTCGTGAAGCGAAGCAATCATTTTAGTCAACACATTAATAGGGTTTGCTACTGCACCGCCATACAATCCAGAATGTAAATCTCTATTTGGCCCTGTTACTTTGACTTCGACATAACTCAAACCACGCAACCCTGTTGTTATAGAAGGGACATCTTTAGCTATCATTCCTGTATCAGAAATAAGTATAACGTCATTTTTAAGTTTTTCACGATTTGCTTTTACATAATGTGCAAGATTAACGCTACCGACTTCTTCCTCACCTTCAATCATAAACTTAACATTGCATGGTAATTCGCCTTCATTAGTCATAAATTCCATTGCTTTTACATGCATGTACATCTGCCCTTTATCATCACATGCACCACGAGCAAAAATAGCACCTTCAGGATGTAATTTTGTGTTTTTTATAACAGGCTCAAAAGGTGGTGAATTCCACAGATTTAATGGGTCTGGTGGCTGCACATCATAATGGCCATAAACTAATACAGTTGGTAAATTAGGGTCAATAATTTTTTCACCATAGACTATAGGGTATCCATCAGTTTGACAAATTTCAACGTGCTCACAACCAGCCTTGACTAAGCTATCTTTTATAAGATCTGCTGTTTTTAAAACATCATCTTTGTATGCAGAATCTGCACTTATTGATGGTATTTTTAGAAGCTCAATGAGTTCGTTTAAAAATCGATCTTTGTGGTTGGTTATGTAAGATTGAATATTAGACATAATATAGGTTTTGAATAGTAACAAAAATAAGAAAAGTGGAATGATTTTTATTGTTTTAAATGCGTTTGATTATTCAAAACATTGTTTATATTTGCAACCCAATTTAAATAAATTGGTTAATTGCGGGAGTGGTGGAATTGGTAGACACGCTAGACTTAGGATCTAGTGCCGCGAGGTGTGAGAGTTCGAGTCTCTTCTCCCGCACAACATAAAAAAAGCTTCTCATAGATGAGAGGCTTTTTTTATTTAAAAGTCTAAAACGACCTTTTAAAACTTAACTACTTTTGAAGTAGAGGTTTGATTATGATCATTTTTTATTTTCACCAAAAAGCTTCCAAGTTTTAAATCGTATTTATTTAAAAAAATATTGATAATCAATAACAAGTCAAATATAGAAATCATTATTACTAAAGGCGCTAGTTTTACTATGAGTTTAATTAAAAAATATTTTCCTTCTTGTAGTAACAAACCATATGTAAGATAGTCTTATAAAAAACGACTATTTTAAATATTTGTAACTTTGCAGATGAAATAAAAATTACGGTGTGGACATCAATGACAATATAGAGTCACCTCTTATTCTTAAAGTTAGCTTTAATAAGTACTTAAATCAGTTTAAAAAATTGATTAATGCAGATAACGATTTTATTGCTGCCAACGCTAAGCGTATACTTAAAATTGCTAATGATAATCCTTTGTTGATAGATGGATTTAGCGACACCTCTTTATTCAAAACTTACGAGACTGAGATAGAAAGTCTTTTATTAGATGCTTTTAGTCCTGTGCTTACAAAAAATGAAATAAAGACAGCTTCTGTACCATTTCATGATCTTATTTTTAATTCATCAAAGCGTTTCAAATCTATTTTAAATAATGCAGGAGAAGGGTTTGAATTACAAATTAAGAATATGCCTGTAGACCAGAGGTACATTATAGCTTGTACTATAATTTTGAATTTTTGTTATGGATATAACTTGAATTTGAAAAGACCATTTTTTTATGAGATACCAGATGCTAATGGTGTTATGCGTTATTACAAAATTCTATATAATGCTGATTTTACAGAGATAGTACCAAAAAAAAACGCACCCAAAATAACTGAAAAAGATTATCATGAATTACTTGATAATTTTGAGAATATAGAGATTTGGAAAGAAAAATTCCCACCAAATAGTTATGAGTTCAAAGGCTTTGTAATATCTAATATTTTTGATGTTACGGATGATCAATCAATTTCAAATATTAAGTCATCTTTAATAGGAGAGGATAAGCGTCAGGATGAAAATTTTATGGAAGATTTTCATGAGATTTTCCGATCGTTATTGGGAATTAAAGATATTAAAGTTGGGTTTTCTTTATATAACAAACAAGAAGATACATTTGAACGTGTTTATGGTTCAGGTATGAATAGTTTTTTATTAAACGAATTAGAAACTGCTAGTTGTGCTGACTCTTTATGCGATTGGTCTTATAACAGACTTTTAAAAGAAAATAAATATTTTACTGTATCAGATGTTGAGCTTAAACATAAGTATTCAAAAGGCAAAGCACCTCATATAAAATTATTGCATGAGCAGGGTATACAAAGTGCCATATTTGCACCAATAGCTAATGATGAGGGTTTGATGGGGATCTTAGAAATTGTTTCAGAAGAGCCTAAAGTATTGAATAGTATTAATGCAAATAAATTGGTAGACGTCATGCCATTTATTGTTTCAGCTGTGGAGCGAAGTAAAAATGAGGAGGAGAATTTAATAGAGGCGATTATACAAAAAGAATGTACCTCAATCCATCCCAGTGTTCATTGGCGGTTTGAAAAAGAAGCAAAAAAATTTATAAGAGACCAGCTAAATGGGAATAAGTCAAGTTTTAATAAAATTGCCTTCGAAAACATCTATCCACTTTACGGTCAAATAGATATCAAAGGATCTTCTGAAGCCAACAATCTAGCTACAAAAAAGGATATAACTCTACAGTTAAATTCTATCAAAAATATTATTAAAGAAGCTTCTAAAATAGATAAGCTTCCTATTTATGATCAATACATCTATCAAATAAATGAGTATTTAAAAGGTATAACTAATAGCTTTCAGGTTGATAGTGAGCACCAAATATCTGGTTTTATAAAGGATGACATTGAACCTGTATTAAGGCATTTGTCTACCTGTGAAGAGTTAAACAGTAAGATAGATGCTTATTTTAATAATATAGACGAAAACACTGATACTGTTTATCTAAATCGTAAAGATTATGATAATACTATAGCTCATATAAACAAAGAGATGGCAGCGTTATTGGATCAAAAACAAACGAATGCTCAATTGATGTATCCTCACTACTTTGAAAGGTTTAAAACTGATGGTGTTGAGCATAATATGTACATCGGAGAGTCAATAACAAAAGCAGATAGCTTTAATCCTATATACTTATATAATTTAAGATTATGGCAATTACAAGTCATGATTGAGATGGAGAATGCCTTTTATTTAATGCAGCCTGACTTTCCGGTAAAACTAGATGTGGCATCTATGATTTTGGTTTTTAATCAACCGCTTAGTATAAGTTTTAGAATGGATGAAAAACAATTTGATGTTGATGGTACGTATAATGCCAGATACGAAATTGTAAAAAAGAGAGTAGATAAAGCTTACATAAAAGGAACAAAAGAACGAATTACCCAAAAAGGTAAAATTTGTATTGTCTATTCTCAAAAAGAAGATGAAAAAGAATATCTAAGATATGTAAGATTTTTGCAGTCCAAAAAGTACCTAGATAGTGATGTTGAGATTTTAGAACTACAAGATTTGCAAGCTGTAACAGGCTTAAAAGCTATAAGAGCAAGTCTACTATATCATAAAAAAAATAGTAAGAAAGATTTTTATACTTATGATGATTTAATGAAAGAAATCAGCGCTTAAGATACTGCCATACCTGTCTGAGACATGCTAAATGAAATTCCAAAAGCTAAAACACTTAAAACTATTCCAACCATAAAAACACTGTAGGTTATTCTTAGTAAATTATATTTTCGGTTAAGAACTAATCCTAAAAAGTAAAGATCTTTAGTTAATGATCCATATAAATATTCTTTATCCTGCATCATTTCTTCCATTGCCCATTCAAATTCGCTCAGGCTCATCTGATGAAAGTTGCCAAAGAATAATAAATTTACTTTCTTATTAGCAACATCTTCTTTTGTAAACTGTCCTTTGGTGACATTTGGACGGGTAGCTAGTACTGAGAGTACAATACAAATGACTGTAAAAGTTAAGAATATTAGTGTAGGATATATTAAATAGGTGTTTGATGGATTATCTAATTTAGGCAATAAATTAGAAAGTGCTACCGAAATAATAATAGCGTTTACTGACAATAAAATGTTAGCTTTTGTGTCGGCAATATCACTAAGTGTAATATGATTCTTGAGAGCTACTCTAAACATAGTTTCGATACCACGATCTGGTAAATCACGTTTCTCTTTTTTAAACTGAAGTTCAGCTTTTTTAAACTTTAATTTATCAGTATCTTCTTTTACTTTATTTTGACTTTGTAAAAGGTTAGCTAAGTTTTTTCCTTTTCGTTTTTGCCATTTACTCAGAGCTAAAGTAGTGTAAAAGTTGTGCTTACTTAAAAACTGAATATTTTCTTTAAGCCACTCAGATTTAGTAATTTTTTTACCAAGTGTTAACTCCCATTCTTTTCTCAATAAAGAGGCGTAATCTGTATATTTTTTACTGGAAACGTGAGCGCAATCTGCGTCTCTAATTAAACCTTCCAATTCATTTTTTGGTTCATATGCCATTCTTGTAGCCATTATAAGTTTTCTAATGGCTTCAATAAAATCTTCAGAAATATCATTAGATTTTAAAAACTCCGAAGCAATCATAACGCTCTCATTCTCATGATCTTCTATGGTTTTTGTAAAACCTGTATCATGAAACCAAGCAGCAATAATTAGTTGTTGCTTTTCAGTATCAGCAATATCACTTTCTTCAGTTAATTCCTTAGTTTTGTTTACAACACGTTGTGTGTGTGCTAAATTATGATAAACAAAATTAGCATCAAGATGGTCATTTAGGTATTGAGTAACAAAATCTTCAGCTTGCTTTATGAGTGTTTCCATGAAAAAATATTATACACGAATTTAAGAATAATTTATTAGCTACATATTAGACCTAATTTTAACTTAAAAATGAAATCAATAATATATGTTTTTAGTTATTTTAGATAATAGTGTTAAAAAAAAGTATAGTCTTGAAGAACTAGTAAATCAAGTAGACTTTAAACTCAAACAAAACTCACTTGATTGTAAGTATTTGTTTACATACAGCCTTTAAGGAAAACAGACAGATTTTAGTTATATTCGGAGTAATTAATTCAACCAATCTACAATGAAATCATTTTACAAGTTATTTCTAATAGGCTTAACAGCTGTTTTTTTAAATGCTTGCGCCACGATGGAGCTACAGGTAGACAAATCAAACAGGTTTGAATACCCTGCTAACAAAGAATTATTACATTCCTTTTATTTACTAGGAGATGCTGGAAATTCAAAATTAGGAGAAGCAGATACAGCTATTCAAGATTTTGAAAAAGCGCTCAATAAAGCTGATAAAAATAGTACTGCTATTTTCTTAGGTGATAATATTTACCCTAACGGATTCAATTCAAAAAAGAGAAAAAAAGAAGAGTTATCAAAACACAGAATAAAAGTTCAGACAGATGCTGTGAAAAACTTTAAAGGAAATACAGTTTTTATCCCAGGAAATCATGATTGGTATAGTGGTTTAAAAGGCTTAAAAAAACAAGAAAAATTCATTGAAGATGCACTAGGTAAAAATACGTTTTTACCAGAAAATGGTTGTCCAATTAAAAAAGTAAGTATATCTGATGATATCGTTTTACTTATTGTAAACTCTCATTGGTATATTACGGATTGGGATAAACTACCTACTATAAATGATGATTGTGAAATTAAAACTCGTGAGGACTTTTTAAATGAATTGAGTAGTGAAATAAAAAAAGCTAGAGGTAAAACAACACTAATAGCGTTACATCATCCAATGTTTAATAATGGATCTCATGGCGGTCAATATTCTTTTAATAGTCACATGAAACCCTTTCCTGTAATAGGAACATTAAAAAATATTATCCGAAAAACTAGTGGAATTTTAGATGTTGATTTGCAAAACAAAATGTATAGAGAGCTTAAAAATAGGGTTGTTAGCCTTTCTCAAGAAAATAATAAAGTGATTTTTGTATCTGGTCATGAGCATAGTTTACAATATCTAGTTGAAGCTGGGTTGCCTCAAATTATAAGTGGCTCAGGTTCAAAACAGTCTGCTACCCGATTAATGGGTAACGGTCAATTTGCATACGGAGCTAATGGATATGCACGTTTAGATGTATTTAAAGATGGCTCTTCGTTTGTGCGTTTTTATGAAGTTGGTAACCATAAGGAAGTGTTTCAAACAAAAGTGCTTATGGCAAATAAATCATTCACTGATAATTTCTCAAATGATTTTCCTAGTGAAAAAGTTGCAAGTATTTATTCAACTGATGAAGTGGATAAATCAGGTTTTTATAAATTTTTATGGGGAGATCGTTATCGTAAACAGTATGGTACTGGGGTTAAGGCACCTACTGTTAATTTAGATACGCTTCTTGGTGGATTAAAACCAATAAGAAAAGGCGGTGGTAACCAATCAAAGTCATTGCGTTTAGAAGATAAACAAGGCAGACAGTATGTTATGCGTGCACTTAGAAAAGAAGCCTCACAATATCTGCAAGCCATCATGTTTAAAGACCGTTACATTGGTGATAAGCTAGATGAAGATTTTACTTCAAAATTATTGTTAGATGCATTCACCGGTGCACATCCTTACGCCCCTTTTGTAGTAGGAGATTTGGCTGATGCAATAGGTGTTTATCATACGAATCCTATCCTTTATTATGTACCCAAACAAAATGGTTTAGGTAATTTTAATCAAGATTTTGGGGATGAGTTATATATGATTGAGGAACATACTTCTGAGGGGCATGACAATAAAGCTAGTTTTGGTTATAGAAACACACTTTTGAGTACTGATGATATGATTAAAAAAACACATAAAGATGAAGATATTATTGTCGATGAAGTTGCATATATTAAAGCAAGATTATTTGATATGCTTATTGGCGATTGGGATAGACATCAAGACCAATGGCGCTGGATAGAGTTTAAAGAAAAAGGTAAAAAGGTTTACAGACCTATGCCTAGAGATAGAGATCAAGCATTTTCTAAGATGAGTGATGGGTTTTTACTATCTACTTCTATTGCACTAGCACCTGCAATAGGCCTTCTAAGAGAGTATGATGACAATTTGAGAGATGTAAAAGCTGTAAATATTGAACCATATCCATTAGATATGGAAATCATTCAGCAATCAGATAAATCCGTTTGGGATGCTCAAGTTGCTTACATTCAAAAAAATGTTACTGATGAAGTTATTGAAAAAGCATTTTTAAATATACCATCAGAAGTTAGAGATAGTGATATGGAGGCGATAATTGCCAAATTAAAAGCTAGACGTGGGAATCTTCAAGATATTTCAGATAGATATTATGAAGTGATTAATAAATATACTGTAGTAAAAGGTACGAATAAGGATGATTGGTTTGATGTAGAACGTTTGCCAAAAGGTAAAACTAAAGTTACAGCATACAGAATAAAAGATAATAAGAAAGCAGATGTTTTTCATGAGCGAATTTACAGAAGAGAAGAAACAAAGGAAATATGGATATATGCTTTAGATGACGATGACATGTTCAATGTATATGGGGAAGGTGATAATCCAATAAAAGTTACATTAATTGGTGGGCAAAATAATGACACTTATGATATAAAAAACGGAAAAAAAGTAAAATTGTATGATTACAAAACAAAAAAAAATACTATTCTAACAAAAAATGGGCGCAAAAAATTAACTGATGATTATGAAACTAATGTATATAATTATAATAAGTTAAAAAATAGTACAGCTCAAATATTACCATCTATTGGTTTCAATCCTGATGATGGTTTTAGAGCAGGTTTTGTGAGCTCTTTTACTAACTATCATTTTGAGCGCAATCCTTATTCATCAAAACATACAATATCTGCTGCTTATTATTTTGCAACTAATGGTTTTGATATAGGTTATCAAGCAGAATTTGCTAATGTGATGGGAAGTGCTAATTTTATTTTGGAAACAAAATTTACAAGTCCAAATTTTGCTAGAAACTTTTTTGGTTTTGGTAATACAACTCCAAACCCAGAGATTGATAATAATAATATTGATTTTGATTTTAATAGAACTAAGATTCGAACTTTAAAAGTAACACCGTCTCTTCAATGGAAAGGGCAGTACGGTTCTTTATTAAAAGTGGGCTTAACGTATGAATCTAATAAGGTAGAGAGAACTAGCGGTCGTTACTTAGAGACACAATTTGCACCTAGTGATAATTTATTTGATGAACAAAATTTTTATGGGGCACAAGCAAAATATGTTTATGAAAATAAAGATGATGTGACTTTTCCAACACTTGGAATGTTATTTAGTATAGAAGCTGGATTTAGAAATAATTTCAATACCTCTAAAGGTTTTGGTTTTATAATCCCAGAACTTGGTTTTACTCATAAGATGACACCTCAAGGTCAAGTTGTTTTAGCAACTAAATTAAGAAGCCATATTAATCTTGGAGATGATTTTGAATTTTACCAAGGAGCGGTTTTAGGAGATCAAACTGGTTTAAGAGGATATAGAAGAGAGCGTTTTACAGGGAAGCAATCATTTGTTCAAAGTACAGATGTTCGTTTTAATTTAAGACGTCAATCTTCTAATTTTTTACCTTTTAATTTTGGCTTTTATGGTGGTTTTGATTATGGACGTGTTTGGGTTGATGACAGTAGAGTAACATCTATAATGAGTAACGATAAAAAATGGAATACTTCAATTGGTGGTGGTGTTTTTGTAACAGCTTATGAAATGTTAAATTTAAATATTTCAGCTTTTAGCAGTGATGATGGTTTACGATTAGGGTTTAAACTTGGTTTTGGTTTTTAGAGATATAAAAATTTTAAAGAAAAAACCAGCAATGATTAACTATTGTCTTTATTTTAAGATTTAATTACTTATTTTAAATTCATATACATTACCACCACTAAACCCCAAATATTCATCAGCAATATATAATGTGCTATCGTTTTTAAAAGCAACACTTTCTTTTTGAGACTTATAATTAAACTCATAGCGTTTAATGTCAGATTTGAAAAACTTTTCTGTATTTAATTTTGAGAAAACAAATACTGATTTCTCAGTTAATAAGGCTAGTTTATCTCCTTTTTCATTTATGTCTGCTGAGGTCACCCAACATTCATCATCTTTGCAGGTATTAAAAGTATCCAGATATTCAGCTTTATAGTTACCTTTTGAAGATGGTAGTTTGTAAAGATTTGTCTTTTCAGGATGTTTTGGTGAACGACTTTTAGTAAATAAATACAAGTTTCCTTGAAAATAGAAAAATGCTTCACAATCAAAATGGCGTTTGTCTTTTATAGGAGGAAATTTTTTCTGTTCAGGGTATGAGAAAGAAATAACTTCAGGATGGATTTTATTTTGGTCCGAAGCTAGAGAGTCAGCATGAATTTTCAATATCGATAAATTGTTACTATCATTGTCGTTATTACCAAAATTTCCAATGTAGATATTACCGTCTGGGTCGATTGCTAAGTCTTCCCAATCTCTATTCTTAGCTTTTATCTTTATTGATTTCACGATATTTCCAGCTGCATTTAACCCATATAAAATTGGTTTATTACCGCTATCATTAACCATCCAAAACAAATTATTTTCAACATCAGTTTCTAGTCCAGAAATCTCGTTGAGGGCAATAGGTAAATCCATGACTACTTTAAGTTTACCAGTATCACAACCCAGAATTAATAAACAAAGGATAAAAAAATAATTACGCATAAAGACTTCAAAATTTATAATGCTAAATTTACAGCGATAATTTCAACACAAGAATTTTTTGACAAATTTTAAGACAGATTTAGATATTATAATTATCGGTGGTGGCGCAGCAGGATTTTTTGCGGCTATAAATATAGCTGAGCAAAACCCAAATTTAAATATAGCTATTCTGGAGCGTGGAAAAACAGGTTTGCAAAAAGTAAAAATTTCTGGAGGTGGTCGTTGTAATGTTACACATGCCGAGTTTATACCATCTGAGCTTATCGAGAATTATCCGCGAGGAAAAAAAGAGTTACTAGGACCTTTTCATACTTTTATGACAGGCGATACTATTGCTTGGTTTGAAGAGCGAGGTATTGCCTTAAAAATTGAAGAAGATGGACGAATGTTTCCAGTATCAAATTCCTCGCAAACGATAATCGATTGCTTTTTAAGTGAAGTAAAAAAACACAATGTAAAAGTGCTTTATAATCACTCGGTAAAGACTATGGTTACAGACGGCAACAAATTTATTTTACAAACTAACCAAGGTACCCTCAGTTGTGAAAAGATTGTTGTAGCCACAGGAAGCAATCCTAAAATCTGGAATCTCCTTTCAGAATTAGGTCATAATATTGTGTCACCAGTACCATCATTATTTACGTTTGATATCAAAGACGGGCGGATTAAAGATATTCCTGGTGTGGTTGCAAAAGATGTAGAGGTTAAGGTTATTGGAACAGATTTAGTATCGCAAGGACCATTACTTATTACGCATGTTGGTATGAGTGCACCTTCAATTTTAAAGCTCTCTGCTTTTGGTGCAGTAGACTTAGCTATACTAAATTATAACTTTAAAATTGCTATTAATTTTATTGGTCATGATATAGAGTCTTGTATGGATAATCTTAAAGTCGCTAAACAAGATTATGCAAAAAAAATGGTACTTAATTCAGTACAATTTGATTTACCAAAACGCTTATGGAAGAAGTTAGTTTTAGCTTCAAATATTCATGAAACTGAACGTTGGGCAGATTTAAATAAAATTCAATTAGAGGCATTGGCCAATCAATTGACAAATGCTGTTTTTCAAGTAATTGGAAAGAGTACGTTTAAGGAAGAGTTTGTAACAGCAGGTGGTGTCGACTTAAAAGAGATTAATTTTAAAACTTTTGAAAGTAAACGAATTCCAAATTTGTATTTCGCAGGCGAAGTAATGAACGTTGATGCTGTTACTGGAGGTTTTAATTTTCAGAATGCATGGACGAGTGCTTTCATAGTTTCTAAAGCAATTTCAAAATCTAATTGATATGCGATTTTTGATTATTTTCATGTTTTTTTCAACTTTAGCTTGGTCTCAAAATATAGAATTACACCGATGAGAAGAGCGTGTCTTAATTTTAAAAGGAGTAAGTAAAGATTATAAACTAGTTGAAAAGCAATTCAATCAAATAAGAAAATTAGAGAAAGAATTATTAGAAAGAAGACTTGTGCTTTACAAATGCATAGAAACAAAATGCACAAAGTTTAATTCAAATTTCTTTGAAAGATAGCTTAAAGTCAGTGCTACAGGCAGAAACTATAAAACTATGCTAAAATTATTAGCAATGGTTAAGGAAACCTAAGTCAAGCTATAGAATTTACCTATTTTTGTACTATAATTTTGCATGAATGACAGAACAAGATTTTACTCCTAAATCCTATACGTCTAACGTCGAAAGTGGAAGCGTTAAGTGGGAATCACCAAGTAATATAGCTTTAGTAAAGTATTGGGGAAAACGTGAAAGCCAAATTCCAGAAAACCCCTCAATAAGTTTTACATTATCTAATTGTAAGACGACTACAGAAGTGACTTACACTAAAAAAGAGGGAACTGACTTTAGTTTTGATGTCATTTTTGAAGGCGAAAAGAATGCAGCCTTCAAACCAAAAATCCAAACGTTTTTTGAGCGTGTCGAAGGATATTTACCCTTTTTAAGGGATTATCATTTTAAGATTGAAACATCTAACACATTTCCACACAGTTCAGGTATTGCCTCATCCGCTTCGGGGATGAGTGCTTTGGCTTTATGTCTTATGAGTGTTGAAAAAGATTTAGGGTCTGACTACTCTGATGAGTTTTTTAATAAAAAAGTTTCATTTCTAGCGCGATTAGGTTCTGGAAGTGCCTGCAGAAGTATAGAAGGAGAATTAGTGGTTTGGGGAGAAACAAAAAGTATTTCTGACAGTTCAGACTTATTTGGCGTTAAGTTTACCGAAAATGTTCATCCAAATTTCCAAAACTATCAAGATGCTATTTTGTTAGTAGATAAAGGCGAGAAACAAGTAAGTAGTACAGTTGGACATAAGTTAATGTATGGACATTCGTTTGCAAGTAAACGCTTTGAACAAGCGCATGAAAATCTTGCAGAATTGAAAGAAGTGTTGATGAATGGTAACCAAAAACGATTTATAGAAATCGTTGAGAGTGAAGCCTTAACGCTACATGCAATGATGATGACAAGCATGCCTTATTTTATTTTAATGAAGCCAAATACCCTTCAAATAATTAACAAAATATGGGAATTCAGACAGTCAACAGGCTCTAATATTTGTTTCACTTTAGATGCTGGTGCTAACGTACATGTCTTGTTTCCAAAGGCTGAACAGGATAAAATTTATGAATTCATTAAGAGCGAGTTGGTTGCGTATTGCCAAAATGGTCACTATATTTGTGATAGAGTTGGACAAGGTGCTCAAAGATTGGCATAAATTTTCCAACTATTAATAATTATGAAAGGTCCACTATTCTATTCTAAAATTCTGTTATTCGGAGAGTACGGAATTATAAAAGACTCTAAAGGATTATCTATTCCATATAATTTTTATAACGGAGCACTTAAGGTGGATGAGAATCCAACTGAAGCAGCTGTAAATTCTAACAAAAGTTTAAAGCGTTTTGCGACATACTTAAAGGATTTAGCTCCTGATTTAGTTAATTTTGATATGGAAACACTTCAAAACGATGTCGATGCTGGGATGTATTTTGATTCTTCAATTCCTCAAGGTTATGGTGTAGGTAGTAGTGGCGCATTAGTAGCTGCTATTTATGATAAGTATGCGGCCGATAAAATCACAGTTTTAGAGAATCTAACAAGAGAAAAACTTTTAAAGTTAAAGGCTATTTTTTCTGAAATGGAATCGTTCTTTCACGGAAAATCTTCAGGTTTAGACCCATTAAATAGTTATTTAAGTTTACCTATACTTATTAACTCTAAAGATAATATTGAAGCTACTGGTATTCCTTCGCAGAAAAGCGATGGAAAAGGTGCTGTATTTTTATTAGATAGTGGTATTGTTGGAGAAACAGCTCCGATGGTTAGCATATTTATGGATAACATGAAGAATGAAGGTTTCCGTAGTATGCTTAAAGAGCAATTTATAAAACATACTGATGCCTGTGTAGATGATTTTCTAAAAGGAGACATTAAGTCTTTATTCAAAAATACAAAGCAGCTATCTAAAGTTGTACTTAACAACTTTAAACCTATGATTCCTAAGCAGTTTCATGAACTTTGGAAAAACGGTATTGAAACTAACGACTATTATCTAAAGCTTTGTGGCTCTGGTGGTGGCGGTTATATTCTTGGTTTTACTGAGAATATTGATAATGCTAGAGAAGCACTCAAAGGACAAAAGCTAGAGGTAGTTTATAATTTCTAAAATCATGTTTCCTAGGGCTCAAAAACACTTCGTTTTAAAGGTTTTTAGTCTGTTTTCCGTTGTTCGTGGTTACAACATTCTTATTGTTGTTTTAGCACAATACTTAGCGTCTATATACATATTTGCTCCGGACTTACATTTTAAGGATGTATTGTTTGATATTAACTTGTTAATGCTTGTACTAGCATCTTCTGCTGTTATTGCCTCTGGCTATATTATCAATAATTTTTACGATTCCGAGAAAGATTTAATTAATCGTCCAAACAAAAGTATGTTGGACCGATTAGTAAGTCAAAACACAAAATTATCTATCTATTTTACGCTTAATTTACTAGCTGTAATTTTCGCAAGTTATGTATCCTTTAGAGCAGTTGTATTCTTTGCATTGTACATTTTTGCTATTTGGTTTTATTCGCATAAGCTAAAGAAGATGCCGATTACAGGGAATCTAGTTTCTGCAATTCTAACAGTAACACCATTCTTTGCTATTTTTATTTATTACAAGAATTTTGAACTTGTTGTATTTATGCACGCACTATTTTTATTTCTCTTGGTTTCAATGAGAGAGTTGACTAAAGACTTAGAAAATATTAGAGGCGATTTTGCACTTAATTACAGAACAGTACCTGTGGTTTACGGTGAAAAAACATCTAAACTATTATTAACTGGTGCTAGTGTTATCACTTGTATTTCAGCATTTCTACTAATCTTTTATTTCGAAATAGGGTACATGTACTTTTTTTTCTATGCAAGTGTAATTTTATTACTCGTTTATCTACTATTGCTGTGGAAGTCTAATACAAGAACTCACTATTTGTGGTTACATAACATATTAAAATTGATTATTGTAGCAGGAGTTTTTTCCATATTACTTATAGATGTTAATCTAGTTTTAAATCGTTTATAAATGAATACGACATTAAAAATTGCCATGGCGCAGATGGCTCCAGTTTGGTTGAATAAATTAGAAACACTTAAAAAAATTGAAAATTCAATCGTTTCTGCAGCAAAAGAAAATGCCGAGCTTATTGTTTTTGGTGAAGCTTTATTGCCAGGTTATCCGTTTTGGTTGGCACTAACTGGTGGCGCAGAGTGGAACACAGATACCAATAAAAAATTACATGCGCATTATGTAAGTAATTCTATCTGTATAGAAAAAGGCGAATTAGATTCGGTATGTAAACTAGCAAAAGAACATCAAATCGCCATATATCTGGGTATTATGGAGCGTCCAGAAGACCGTGGCAGTCATAGTATCTATGCATCATTAGTTTATATTAATGAAAATGGCGAAATACAATCTGTACACCGCAAATTACAACCAACATATGATGAGCGTTTAACTTGGTCACCAGGTGACGGAAATGGCCTTAAGGTACATCCATTAAAAGCATTTACTATTGGTGGACTTAACTGTTGGGAAAATTGGATGCCATTACCAAGAACAGCGTTATATGGTCAAGGCGAAAATTTACACATTGCAGTCTGGCCAGGAAGCGACCATAACACAAAAGATATCACGCGTTTTATTGCAAGAGAGTCACGTTCGTTTGTAGTGTCTGTGTCGAGTCTGATGCAAAAATCAGATTTCCCAAAAGACACACCTTATTATAAAGAAATAATTAAAAACGCACCAGATATTTTAGCTAATGGTGGTAGCTGTATTGCAGGACCAGATGGCGAGTGGATTGTGGAGCCGGTTATAGATAAAGAAGGACTTATATTCCAAACAATAGATTTTAATCGAGTATTAGAAGAACGCCAAAATTTTGATGTTGTTGGACATTATTCGCGTCCAGATATTACTAAATTGATTGTAAATACTGAGCGACAAACAACTGTAGAGATTAAATAGTTAATGTTAACTATTGTATTACCTTTGCAAAAAATTAAGTAATGACTAGACAGCAAGGGAATAAGGGAAAAGGAAAACCAGCACGTAATCAAAAAGATAGTGTTGGTAAAAAGCCATTTGTAAAAAGAAATGCGCCTTTTAAAAAGAAAGCTGCACCAAAAAAACCATCTAATCCAGATGAGATTAGACTAAACAAGTATATTGCCAATTCAGGTATATGCTCTAGACGTGAAGCCGATGAAAATATTTCAATTGGTTTGGTTACTGTAAACGGAAAAGTAATCACTGAGATGGGTTATAAAGTAAAGTTAGGTGATGAAGTTAAGTTTGACGGCAGACGTATTAATCCAGAACCAAAGGTATATGTGTTGCTAAATAAACCAAAAGGTTTTGCGACAACAACTGCAGAGGGTAAAGGTCGAACAGTAATGGATTTAGTTGCTAACGCAACTAATGCTAGAATTAAACCAATTGGACGTTTGGGTCGTAACTCTTTAGGGTTACTACTTTTTACTAACGATGACGAAGTGGTACAAAAATTCACCAATTCTAAGAATGGTGTAGGGCGTTTGTTTCAGATAGAACTAGATAAAAACTTAAAATTTGAAGACTTAAAGCAAATACAAGAAGGTTTTAAAGTTCAAGGTAAACTAGTCTCTGTCGAAGAAATAAGTTATATCGATGGAGAATCTAAAAACAAGATTGGTATTAAAATCAAGAATACAGGAAATACAATTCTCCGTACTATTTTTGACCACTTTAATTATGATATAGTAAAAATAGATTGTGTAGCTATTGCCCACTTAACAAAAAAAGACATACCAAGAGGTCACTGGAAACACTTAACAGTTCAAGAGATAAACACCTTGAAGATGATTTAAAAAAAAGAGTTGAAATTTATTTTTCAGCTCTTTATTTTTGCTTTTAAGTAGTAGAAGGTATTTTGGTGTCCTGTGTTACTCGATATTGGTTCTTTCGATAATTAAAGAGGAAAACGAAGCCACTCCAATTTTTACACTCTCCTCGTCAACTCTAAAATTAGGTGCGTGATTCATAGCAATTATACCATCTTTAAGATTAGAACCTCCCAATAAAAAATAAACTCCAGTTACTTTTTGTTGAAAGTAAATAAAGTCATCATTAAAATAAGGGATTTGACCATGAGCTTTCAAAACTCTATTGTTATAAATAGTATTGATGATTTTTATGGCTTTATCTGTAAGCTTTGTATCGTTTAATACAGTCTCGTTTTCTTTAAGGTATACTATAGAAATAAAATTATCTTTAAATTTTGAATTGTTTATTATCTCTTCAATATCTGGTAAGATATTTGGTAAATTAGAGGTGCGTGTTTCATAGAGATTGGCTTTTGCATAAAGTTGATTGCTATCTTTTTCAATACGTTGATTTCCTGCTAAAAAACGATAATTTTTAAAAGAGGTATTAGGATTACTTAATCCAACAAGGTTATCAAAGGCTTTTTCTTTATCCCAAGGATTTGCCCATCATTTTTACGAGCCATTTCGTTGCTAATTTTGGTTTAGAGCGAGTTGGCTTCTTCTATGGATAACTTATCGCTAAATGTCATCTGTATGCGTTTTTGGTCAGAAAAATATATCTGTTGGCTTACGTTTTGATATGGACTAAGCGGTTTTTAGTTTCATTTTAGTTGTATACGAATTGAACCCAAGTAATTTTTTTCTTAAAAAATAAAAGGAGAGTTTTAGCTCTCCTTTTATTAAATCAAATATTATTTTACTACTGATAATACTGCTGTTACAGTTGTAGTTGGAGCAATATTAGTTCTAATGAAAGTAGCACTTTCGTTAGGGCCAAGTGCAATACTAGTATCTCCAGATGAAAGAACGCTAAAAAAAGTAATCATGGCCGTCCCAGCATTTATAACTGTTATTTTTTGGTCAATATCTCCAAATATACCGTTTACCAAAACATCTGATGTTGGATTTGCAATAATTATAGTTTTATCTGTCGAATCAAGACTTGTAAAATTTAATGGTGTTTCAGAAACAGGTGTAATTGTTAAAGCGCCATTATTAATAAAAAGATCTTGCGTCTCTAAATTTACAGCTTTTAAGTTACCATTAACTTCAAGGTCATAGTTTGGTGTGGTAGTTCCAATACCTATATTTCCGTTAGGTAATATTTGCATTTGGTTTAGTGGGCCAGTTTCAAAAATTAAACTACCAGTTCCGTCACTATTATTATCTGCAATTATTGTTGTACTGCCTGTATTCACTGTATTGGCGCCACCAGCTCCATTTAGGTTTGTAAGTCCGCTAATACTACCTTTAAAACCATTTGCTACTAGTGTTCCAGTAGTTTCTAGTTTTTCAGATGGATTAGCAACCGATAAACCAATAGACCCATTGCTTAACATATTAAATGCGTTTTCTGGGGCATTAGCACTTATTCTAAATAATGACTTGTCGGAATTTAAATATCTGACCTCGAAAAAATTATCACCGCCATCATTGGTATCGTTGATACCAATACGAAAGTCTGCCGATGGAAAACTTGCACTAACACTTGTATCCTCAAATCTTATAGATGGAGTAGGTGATACTAAAGCTAAGGTGTTGTTGCTGAGGTCAAAACTTTCATTAATCCCAGATCCTACACCAAGATGTGCTATGATATTAGCATCATTCAAAATAACAATATCCGTATCAGGATTAGAACCCATTATTGTCGGGTTGTTAAGGTTATCACCAAATAAATAATCGTCGAATCCTGTAAAGTTTGGAATACCACTACGATATTTTAAAATACCAATCTCATTACTAGGGCTTAATGATGCCTCAAAAAGCAGACCTCCATTAACTAATAACGGAGCATCACTATTTTGTAAATCTGAAGAAGTACCAATACCAACATTACCACCAGAATACGACAAGTTGTTTCCTGTTTTTGTCCATAATACTTCAACAGCCGTTCCTGCTACTGTTCCAAAACCCGGAAATCCTATTTTGGCAGTATTAACGTCAACATCGGTTTTTGTGGCATCTATATCTATTGGGTTTGAGACCGTCAAAAAATCTATTTTATCTCCTTGTTCTGTACTTATCGTTGTTGGTTTGTTAGACAAATTATCATAATTAATGGATAACGCTTCACCAGTAAACTGTGACGATAAGGTCTGAGGCACACTATTTAGAGTAGTAGTTTGTAGTAACGTATAGCTAGTGCCACCGCTTGGATCTACACCGACTTCTAAAGTAAAACTTCCATTAATCCAGTCAATAGTGTTCAAATTACCTATTGAAATGGTTCCACTGCCAATATTTAGGGCAATAGCACCAATAACATCTGTAGTTGTAGTATGCGTTTCTTCGAACACAATTGTAACTGAATTAGTTTCTACAATTCTAAAACGCAATGAAACAGGCGCATTTATAACAAGTTCATCTGATGAATTTCTCAAAATAGATTGAAAACTCATATTGCCAGAATTTTGACTATATAAGTCAGAAGTAAAAAGCAATATGCAACTAAAAAGTAAAATATATCTTTTCATAATTTTAATTGTTTTTTGCTATGCAATACCACGACGTTCCATCAAAATAAAATGTCGCACTTTGGTTAGCTGCTAATGAAATACTTATGTTACTTGGCAATAAAACAGGTTGAGTACCGATATTATGACTTATGGTCTTAACACCAGTTCCAAGATTTATGATGGTAACTTGTTGTCCAATTAGACCATTGCTAAAACCTTGTATGGTTTGCTCAATACTGTTATTAAAAATAACAGTTGATTTGTCTGATGCATCTACTTCTAGTGTTGCAGAGACATCATCAGTATTTGTAGTATTACCAAATCGTAAAATATTTACACTTGTTGTTCCAGATAATTCAGCAGAATTAAACTTCACATTTCCATTGACATCTAATTTTGCAGTAGGTGTGCTGATACCAATGCCTACATTTCCACTATTGGTTATTGTAAGGCGGTCCATATTTTGAGTTTGCAATGAAATTTCACCAACACCGTTTGCATCAGAGTCTGAAATGATAATGGTATCTTCAGGGTTTGACAAACCTCCAGTACCAGTAGCTAATCCTGTTAGTCCTGAGCCATCACCAACAAAACTAGTGGCTTTTACAACGCCATTTACTTCTAGTGCTTCACTTGGTGTTATCGTTCCAATACCTACATTTCCATTGTCTGCTATAAAAAAGAAATTGTCATCATTTGGATCTGATGGATTAGTTATTGCGCTTAGTTTAAAAGGTGTTTTATTATTGGTAATATCATTGATCCCAAAAAAAGAATCTCCACCGTTAGAAGAATTATTAATCTCTATTTGCCAATCGTTTGCCGGCATTGTTCCATTTGGGTCATCACTGTCATCAAATAATATCCGTAGGTTATTTTCTTTTAAAATCATAGTTTCAAATCCAAAATCCTCTCCGTTAACAGTATCTACTCCAATTCCAATGCTACCACCTATTATTACATCTGTAGAGGTAGTGGTATCACCACCTACAGTAGACCAAGTAGACCCACCTAATACATGCACATTACCTTCACTGTTTATAAACTCAAATTTACCATCACCATTACTATCATTATAATACAATGTACCATTTTGTGTTAGTGGATTTGCAGGACTTGTAAATTTTATACCACCACCGACATGCAATCTTGCACCACCAAAATCTAAGTTAGGGTCAATACCAATAGCAACATTACCAGCATCGTAAAATGCATCATTATTAGATTTGCTCCAAATAGCATTGTTACCCTCTAAAGCAAGTCCAGCTGTAGTGCCAAATCCCGGGAATGAAATCTTGGCATTATTTGCCACCACATCCATACTAAGTTGATCTAAATCAACAAATATAGTTACAGTTAATAACGCTAATTTATCTATTTGTGCTTGGGAGATGGTTGTGGGTAAATTGGTTAAGGTATTATAATCTGCTGTTTCTGCTACTTGCGCAGTTTTACTGTAAGTTGCAAATGGAGTACTTGTTATTTCATCAACGGTTTCTAATACATAAGTGGTTCCACCTGTGGGATCTACTTCTGTTTTTATAAAATACGAGTTGGCACCCCAATCTATAGTAGAAAGGTCTCCAGTAACCGAAGTTCCATTTCCAATTTCTAAAGTGGCAAGACCATTACTATTTGTAGTAGATAAATGTTCTTCTGAGTACACTTCTGTTCCAGTTGAAGAGCCAGAGAGAATACTTATTTTTAGTCCTACGTTTGCATTAGCAAGAAGTTCATCAGATCCGTCACGGACGACTAATTGATACGAAATAGTTTCAGGTATTTGACCATAGGCCAGACTTATGCTTAAAATTATAATTAAAGTGGAAAAAAAATTTTTCATAATTGGTTAGTGGTTTTTAATAATTTTAAATGCTTTTATGAGAGTATGATTCTTATCAAATACATTGAACAAATAAACACCTGCATTGAATTGTGAAAAATCAATTTGTGTTTCATTTTGTATTATTTCTTTTTGTAGAATAACCTTACCATTAAGATCATAAACTTCGACTATCTGGTTATTAACAATAGCGTTATTAATTGATAGTGTTAAGAGGTCAACTGTAGGGTTTGGATAGGCTTTAATTTCAAAATTTGAAATATCGTTATCATCTAGAGATAAATTAAATAAATTATAAATTTCAAAGGGCTGTTGTATTCCTTGATTAAAAAGCCCATTGGTATCAGAGGTACTTTTCTTAGCAACTTGTCCTATGCTATAAGACAGTTTAAAGTTTCCATCGTCTATATTACCTCCGGCAATTACAATTGCGTTTTGGGCTTCAAATTGAAGAGATAAAAAAAGACAACAAAATAGAAGTATGAGTTTTTTTGTCATAATTTGTTTGGATTAATATCGTTCTGTGAAATTATTATTAATTTTTAATTAAATCGTATTTTTTTGGAAGAATTGTTTTATCAAATTTATAAAAAGGTATAAATAAGTTTTATTGATACTACTTTTAATAATAAAATTGCAGATGATAGTAAACCAAATGAAATGGGTGGATTTTATGATAAACTCAAATTATCTTAAGTATTAATTTTTTAAACCTTTACTTTATGTTGTAATTTTACAAACTTACTAGAAAGTACCATTGATTTCACAAAATACCATATCGCAAGTTTTTGAAACTGCTCGAGTAGAGGAAGTTATTGGCGATTTTGTGCAGCTAAAAAAATCAGGAAGTAACTTTAAGGGCTTAAGCCCTTTTAGCGAGGAACGTACGCCAAGTTTTATGGTATCTCCTGTTAAGCAAATCTGGAAAGATTTTTCGACAGGTAAAGGTGGCAATGCTGT
>Ga0213868_10001326_pt1 | contig 23810 bp, 16 predicted proteins | sample PICome_9_FD_160087 | JGI IMG/M metagenome (GOLD analysis project Ga0213868, IMG submission 160087) | Coastal seawater microbial communities near Pivers Island, North Carolina, United States - PICO127 | ecosystem: Environmental > Aquatic > Marine > Coastal | place: USA: North Carolina... | reverse complement strand
CCTGGCCCAGGCTAAATAGCCTGCCCTGGCCCAGGCTAAATAGCCTGCCCTGGCCCAGGCTAAATAGCCTGCCCTGGCCCAGGCTAAATAGCCTGCCCTGGCCCAGGCTAAATAGCCTGCCCTGGCCCAGGCTAAATAGCCTGGCCTGGCCCAGGCTAAATAGCCTGCCCTGGCCCAGGCTAAATAGCCTGGCCTGGCCCAGGCTAAATAGCCTGCCCTGGCCCAGGCTAAATAGCCTGGCCTGGCCCAGGCTAAATAGCCTGCCCTGGCCCAGGCTAAATAGCCTGCCCTGGCCCAGGCTAAATAGTCTGGTTGACACAAAACACTGTGCCCTTTTACACGCACACGCACACGCACACGCACACGCACACGCGTGCTCCATGGTCCGCCTAAACCTCCACCGGGGTGGTGGTGGCGCGCTGGCGGGAACGCGACGCGGTGCGATCCTCATCGTTGTCGCTGTTGCCGCCATCGTTGTTGTTGTTGTTGTCGCTGTCGCTGTCGCTGCGGTCGTAGGGCTCGAAGGCGTCGGTGCGCGCCTTGCGCTTGCCGGGGTTGCTGCCGAGCGCGAAGGGCGCGGTTGACGCGATGCCGAGTTGGCGAGCGGCGTTGTGCGCCTCCCAGGAGCCGCCGAACAGCACGCCTTCAAACGCCATGGCCGGCTGCGTGGCGGTGTCCTCCTTGACCTTGCCCTTGTCCTTGCCCTTGGTGTGCTTCCGACCCTTGCTGAAGCCCTGCGCCAACGCGGCCGCCATGGCACCCCCCTTGACGATCGTGGCGGTGAGCCATGCATTGGCCATCTCTCCCTTGAGGTTGGACGGCACGCCGCTGGCCACGTCGATCACGTCCATGTGAACCGTCACGAGCGTGGTGCAGCCGTCGGCCATGAAGGTGTCGTAGGCCTTGAGCAGCTTAAAGTCGCGCTTGGTGTCCGTGAGCACGGGAACGATCCGCAGCTTGGTGCACTGGTCGTACCGCGTGGGGATGCGCAGGCCGCTCCGCTCGAAGCATGCGAGCAGTTGCGGGCAGGCCCTCACCGCCTGGACGAAGGCGAGTAGCGTGGCGTCGTGTGCGCAGTTGCTGACCTTCTCGACGAACCGGAAGGATGCGCAAGTTGGCACGTGGAACTTGAAGGACGAGCCGTCGGAGAGGTTCTTGGTCAGCACGTCGAGGTCGAGTCCCGCTTGGGCCGCGGCGGGTGCCGGCTCCGCCGCCGGCGCCCCGCCCTCGACGCTGGTCGCCTCGATCATGGGCGCGTCGGCGTGGACACATGCCTGGTCGCCCCCGTCGCCAACGACCTCGGTGGCCTCAAGAATGGAGATCGTGGCGGCGCCGCTGCTGTTGCTGTTGCTGCCGCTGCCGCGGCGGCGGCTGCTGGACGAAGCAGCGGCCACCGCCGCCGCCGCCGCCGCCGACTCGTCGTCCTCGGTCGGCGGGTTGGGGTTGACGATGATCTCGGTGGGAGTGACGCCCATGCTGCCCGTCCCGCAGAGGTGGCCCTGGGTCGGGTCGTCGCCGGCGAAGATCAGGCACTTGCCCGCGGCGCGTCCCTTGGTGAGCTTGAACGTGCCGGCACGCAGCTCGCGCTCGGCGTCGGCCTGGTTGCGCCGCTCAATCGTGCCCTTCTTGTGCCGCGATCCGTCCGCGGCCACGGAGACAAACTCGACCACCACGCCAGGCTTGACAAACTTGGGCTTGAATCCGTGGTTGTGCATGCGCGCCATCAGGGCGGCCTTGGCCTTCCTCTCGGTTTCCTTCTGGAGCGCGCCCTCGGCGGCCCTGCGATGCTGCTCCTCGGCCGCCTTCTCGGCCGCCTTGGCCTCGACCTTCTCCTTCTCCGCCGCCTCGGCCGCCGCCAGGTCGGCCGCGCGCCAGTCGGCGAGCTGCTGCACGCGCTTCTGCATCATCTCAAAGTTGAGGCGGGGCAGCCGATCGGCGATGGCCTCCGTGACGGGCGACTCGTGCAGAAGCTGGGTCTTGGGCCGGTTCACGCCAAGCTCGTGCGAAAAGATGGTCACCATGTGGACGATGCCGCGCCCGACAAGCATGTACTCGATCTGCCGCAGCGCCGTGTTGAGCGCCGCGCCGCCCGCGCGGCAAGACAGCTCGTACCACTTCTCGCTGCGCATGTTGGCATCGGTGTTGGGGTTGTCCGCCGTCCACTGCGCAAAGTCGGCCTGCACCTTCTGCTTGGCCGCCGCCTTCTGCGCGTCGGTCAGCTTCTTGTTCTCCTGGTGGATGTTGGCCAAGGTCTTGATCGCCTCGCGAACGGCCGCCATCTCCTCGGGCGTCCGCTTGTTGGTCACCATCTCGTCAAAGGCCTTGGTGAACGCGTGCTTGTGCTCGCGGGACGACCCCTCGGCGCACAGGGTCTCGCCCAGCGACTGCCTTCCCATGTGGGCCTCCATGTCATGCGCGGCGTCGAGGCACCGCTTGCTCTTCTCGGCATCCCCCAGAAGCTTGGTGCTGACCTCGCCGATGGTGAGGCCACCGGCCATGTGCAGCACGACCGCCGCCTTGGACTTGGACACGCTCAGAAGCTTGGAAGCCGGTTCCACATACGTCTCAACGGCCCATTGCTGCCCCATGTGCACACTGGGCAGCAATGGGCCGTTGAGACGTATGTGCACACTGGGGCCCGACACGAGCTCCTCGAAGACAAACCGCTCGGCGTCCTCGTCGGTGTACTCGGGGTTGTAGACGACCGGCACGAGCTCGCCCACGGCCACCTTCTTGGACAGCCAGTGCTCCTTAAACGGCGCGCGGACGCCCTGGAAGACCATGGTGGTCTTCAGGGGGTCGGGCATGCCAACCATGCTGGCAGTGAGCGTGCGGCGCGTTGGCGCATTGTACGGCAAGTAGGCGTCGACGATGGTCTCGTGCACGGGCTTCTCGTCCACGCAGAGCACGCCGTCGATCAGCGCCACCTCCCAGCGGAGGTTCCAGAAGAAGTAGATGACCGAGTCGGCCTTGAAGACCTCGTCAAACGACCGGTCCGTCGCCTCGGCCATGCGCCGGAGCGCAGCGTGCACGTCCTCGATCAGGCCGTCGCACGCGTCGGCCGGCGGCGCCGGATCCTCCGGGTCGATCGCCCACTTGCTGTTGTCGAGGTACGTCTGCGTCGCGCCGGCGAGGCTGTTGAGCACCTCCACGTTGTAGGTGTGCACGTCCTTGGGCTCGGCGAGCTTGGAGCACCGAGCGATGGAGCCGCTGTAGGGCACCTTGGCCTTCCGCTTGCGCTTCTCGAGGGGGTAGACCAGGAAGTCGCCTGGCAGGGCCGCGCGAGCCGAGTCGTCCTGCTGCAGCTCGTACTGGTCGTTGGCGTGCCCCCCGGAGCGCACGATCGTCTGGGAGACCGGGTAGAGCGGCTTGACTGGGTCGTCGTCCGCACGCGCCGCGCGGCGAATGATGAGCGCCTGGCCCGAGCAGTCGGCAGGCCCCAGCCCAAGCGTGGCGTTTCCGGTGCCGCGGCCGTGCACCGAGTTGACGTGCACCGCTTGGCCATTGGCGCGGGGGTCGATCTTGCTCAGGTGCTTCTTGAACTTTTCGAGGTCGAAGAGCGTCTCCGTGACCATGACGAGCATGCGGCTGGGAACGGGAGCGTTCATGCCTTTGCGCGTCTCGATGTTCTCAATGTACGCAACGAGGGGGACCGGTGCATCCTCCGACTCAACGGTCGCGGACACGCCCAGCACGTTGTCGGGGATCTCGCGAAAGGACGACCATGCCGTCAGGTGCGACCGGTCGTCCGGTGCGGTCGAGAGGCCCAGGTGCATGGCCTCGGCCTTGGGGGCAACGCGCTCGGCGCTGTTGCTGTTGCTGTTGCTCATGTCGGGCGTTGAGGCGAGTGTCAAGCGCAGCTGCGCGTCAACGGTGCGCACGCACGAACACCGGTGACGGGCCACAAGTAGCAAAAAACGACGCGCGTCCTTTTAATTCTGACACACGGCACGCACGCACGCACGCACGCACGCACGCACGCACGAACGCACGAACGCGCACACGCACACGCTGCTGGTTCACGCAATGAACACAGAAAACGCCTCAACGATGGGCTCGCGGCACATCGGGCACATGCCGAAGCGCCGGACGACGTCGAGGCACCCGGAGCAGGCGCATTGGTGCCGGCACGGTAGGCACACCACGTCCTTGTCACCCTCAAAGCAGATGATGCACTTGGTGTTGGCGCCCGCGTCGTACTCGTCAGGCGCAGGGGCGACGGGCGCGGGGGCGACGGGCGCGGGGGCGACGGGCGCGGGGGCGACGGGCGCGGGGGCGACGGGTTTGGCGTGCAGGTACTCGCACTTGTCACCGTAGCGGCACTTGCCGCGGTCAAAGTACCAGCAATGCGTCTGGTTCAGCTTTCGCAGCTGCTTCCGCGACGGCGCATTCTTAAACTGCGGCGGCGACGGCGACGCGGCCGGCGGCGACGCGGCCGACGGAGAGGAATGCGTGTCCTCAAGAGATGCCGCGATGGCCAAGTCGAGGTCCTCGGCCTCCTTGGCAGCGATGTCGGCATCCGCAACCTCACGCATGGTCTTCTGCACGTTTTTGGCCGCCTCTGCCCAGCCGTGCGCGTGCTTGTTTGGCGGCGAGGAGGCGGCGAGTGCCACCTTTTCGGTGGCCACCTCGGCGATCGCCTCGTGGATGAGCGACGCGCTCACGCGGTCGCGTGCAAGATCGATGGAGCCGAGGTGACGACGGGCCGCCTCCTCGGTCGTGGCCTTTTCGGTGGCGCGCTCGGCCGCCCTGGCCGTAGCGCGTGCCTCCGCCTCGGCGGTCCTGGCCGCGGCCTCGGCCTGCGCAACCCTGGCCGCCTCGCGCGCGGCCTCCCGCTTGGCTTCCCGCTTGGCCTCGTCCTCAGCGTGCACCTTCTTGGCCTTGGTCTCGGCGTCCGCGACCTCCTTGCTGTGCCTCGCCCTCCGCTCCTCCTCGGCCTTTATAGGGTTGACCCACTTTTTGTTGGCGCGTCTCGTGGCCCTGTCCGCCGCGCGTGCATCTCGCCGCTCCTGCCGGGCAGCGGCCACGGCCGGCGCAGTGGCCTCGGCCTCGGCCTGCGCGGCTGCCCGCTCGGCCACCCTGGCCTCGTCCTGGCGCCGGAGGAAGTCGGCGTGCGCCGCCCGCTTGGCCTCTAAGCGCTCGGCCTCGGCCGCCTCAAAGGCGGCCCGGGCCGCCTCAAAGGCCGCCCGGGCCGCCGCCGCGCGCTCGGCTTCCCTGTCCATCTCCTGGCGCCTGCGCTCGTCAATCGCGGCGGCGCGCGCCGCGCGCCGTTCCTGCGCAGCGGCCTGCTCAGCGGCGTGCCTTGTCGCGCGCTTCGCTGTCTCGGCGCGCTTCTGCGCCGCCTTGCGGAGTCGGCACAGCGTCTTGCGTGCGTTGATCACCAAGGCGTAGTCGGTGATCGTGTTGACCGCCGCCAGCCGGCGCGGGTCCGGCACGGTGGCGGTCATTTCGTTTGCGCACCGTTGGCACTTGATGCAGACCTGCTCATTGGGCGTGCGGGGGCAGCGGAACTCGACCATCTTGTGGCACGACATGCAGCGGACGGTGAAGAGCCACGCGTGCTCGTCCTGGGCGTCAACCTGCCGGTTGAGCGCATCGCTCGCCTCTTTCAGCCGCGCGGTCACTACCACGCGCGTGCCCTCGTCGTCCACCCCCAGCTTTTTGGAGAGCAGCGCGGACATCACTTGTGGCTGCAACCGCTCGCGTGCGTGAGCACGGTCGACCGGCGACGGTGGTCTCGGCACGTGCGCGCCGTGCGCGAGCATCGTCGCGAGCAGCCTGTCGCCAAAGCAAAAGTGGGCGCGCATCCGCTTCTTCAGGTCCTTGCGCGCCCGGAGCACTTGGACGTAACGGCACAGCACGGCCTTCGCCAGCTTGCGTGCCAGATCGTTCGCCGCGTCGATCTCCTGCGTCAATTCCGGGAGCACGCCCATGAAGTGCTGACGCAGAGCGGCGCGCGACGCGCGCTCATCGCACAGCAGTGCAAATCCGGCCGCGCGCCATTCGGGACTTTCCGGGAGCATGAAGGCGCACAGCACGTGCCCACCTCTGTCCCAGAGCTCCATCATGGCCTGCTCCTGGCTGATGCCGACGCAGCGATTGCGCTCCCTCGTCATGAGGTCAAACCAGTTGCGGTACTTGGGGTAAAGCGCGTCCCAGAGCTGGCAAAAGTAGCCCTGGTCGCTCAGCCAGCGCACGTTCTTGTAATGGAGCAACTGCCCCGTTGGACTCAGGCAATCGGATAAGTCCACCTCCGTTCCCTCGCGGCACATCATCACGAGCATCCACTGCTCACTGAAGATTTGACTGGTGCTCATCACCCGGAACGGTGTCAGGTTCTTGGCGTGCCGCCTGTTGCACCGCGCGGCGTTTGCGACCCACGACCCCATCGCCTCGCCGTCCAGCTCGCGCCACGTGTTGCGTATTTGGTCTCCCACCAGCTCCGGGCACGGTCTGTGGACACTGAACCAAAACGAGTGCTGACGACAGTGGGCGATCAGCACGATCTTGAAATGGAGCTCGAAGACGGTGAAGCCGGTGAGGACTTGAGGCATGGCCCTGCCCGATTCGCGCAACAACCGGCAATCCTTGAGCTGGTCGCCTATCACGTCGGAGAGGGTGTTAAACCGCTGGTCGTGACAGATCTTGGGTGCCGTTTTGATTAGCTTCAGCAGGTTGGGTTGCTGCTGGTAGTACAGCGAGAGCGGGTAGACTTTTTTGCTCGGAGAGCTGTCGCCGTTCATGACCGAGGCCACCTCACTGTAGTTGATGGGCATCAGCTCGGCGCGGCGCGACGACCCATCTCGGCACATCCGGAACCACTGGTCCTGGGCGTGGTTGAAGACGTATGCCCAACGCTCCGAGTATTCCGTCTCGCCCTTCACCACCCTGACCTTGTTGCGACCCATCAGCATGCCAGTGAGCTTGTACTGCTCGCGCGGACAGTGCTTGTTAAGCGGCTTGCTGAAGCCGCCGTCTTTGCCAAAATCGATCTCCTCGGGAAACGCGACGGGCGCGTCGCACAGCACCGGGTCGACGACCGGATGCGGCGCGGGGAGGCCCGTCGGAACTTGGCGGTCTAGCCTGACGAACAGCGCCTTGGGCAGGGTTTTGAGCTCCTCGCACATCTCGAAATTATTGAATCCGGTGACGATCGGAATCATGGCGCGTGCAAACATTTCCTCAAGGACGTGCTGCGTGTCGTGCCTCGTCACCGGAAGGCTCATGCAGACCACGCGCCAATCGTAGCTGCGCACTCTGACCTTGCCGTCGGAGAGGCTATGCGACTGCGTGATCATTCGCTCGTGCCTAAAGTGGAGCTCGCTCTCGGTTAAGGCGTCGTGCTCGTTCTCAGTGGTGCAGCCCAGCCGCCGGGTGAGCTCCGTGACGATGTGCTGATGCGGAAACTCGGACGCCTCGGTATGGCCTTGCCTCGGATTGGTGCTCTTCTGGACACCCTTCGGCATCGCGCCTGCGTGTGTGCGCGTGCGCACGCAGCGTTAACCATGCGCGTTTATGCGCGCACTTGTGAGCACGAACGCCGAGCAGGGAGGCAGTGCGTGGGATGTGCGACCTTTCGTGTGCGTTTTATCGCGTCCTTCGGTTGGGTCGGACTCCTCGTGCTCGGACGGTGCCAAGGCCGTCGCGAGCGCGAGTTGTACCGCGTCGAGTTTATCGTGCGGCGCCCAGGCCCACGCATACTCTTCTTGTAGCGCATCAAGTTTCGCGGCCCTGGACCCAACGACCCATTCGGGCTCCGATCTGGGCGCGGCAGACTCCTGGTATCCCTTGCGAAACCGGCCGTTGTAAACGCGCCGCAAGCCCAAGCGGGGCCACCACACTTCCTTGACGTACTCCTGGTCGCCGTCCCGAGCCACGATCTGCACGGCGCCTTGTTTGGGCGAGTCGCGGCGCGTGCGCACTTCCTTCCCCGCATCGCCTTTGTAGTGATCGCGGCACCCATCAGGGTGAATGCTGTATACGCCGGACCGGTGGTCATCAGGGCCGCCGAACACGTCGACTCGACCGTTTGGCCACACTGCGTAGAGGCGCTTCCCGTTCACGCGATGGGTCGCGCTTGGAACAAAGTGTTCGACGACGCCGTTGTCCTTCCGCTCGCAGCGGTAGCGCCGCCGCTGGTTGCGCGGACCTCTGTAAAAGTTAACCCTGCCGTCGGGCTCCTCGACGCGGACGCTGCCGTCGGGCTCCTCGACGCGGCGCGCGCCCGAGATCGTGGTGTAGGTGCGCATCGACTTGGGCAGTGTTTACACCGGTCGAGAACGTGCACGCGCGCACGCACGCTCGCGCACAAGTTGCAAATGGGTTCGCGATGCCGAACCCAGTTGACAAACGGGCGCGCTGGGCCTTTGCAACTTGTGCGGCGGTTTGGGCAATCGGGAACGGCACAGCGAGTGCGCCTCCATGGAAAGCGACAGCGACGCCAGCGACGCCAGCGACGCCAGCGACGCCAGCGACGCCAGCGACGCCAGCGACGCCAGCGACGCCAGCGACGCCAGCGACGTGGAGATGGAGGACGCGCCACCCACCTCGTGGGGCCACCTGTCTTGGTGGGTGGAAACATCGGGTCGCGCGCAGCGCGGCCTCGTTGGCGGTTACACCCGGACCAAACCGCCCGGGAAGTGCCGTCTGGACCGCACGGCCTCCAAAGCGGCGGCGGCGGCCGCGGCGCGGCTTTCCAGCGGCGGACGGCAGACCACGCTCCGCGCGCACGCGCGCCCTGCGCGATGGACCGCCACGTCGATGGCGCTCAGCGCCGACGCCATCGAGACGATCGTTCTCCACCTCATGGCACAGTCCAATGCGCGCACGCTCCGCGCGCTGGCCGTGGTGAACCGCGAGTGCGCGGCGATCGTGAGCGGCACGCTGCGTCGCGCGTGCGACGCGTGTCGGCACGCCGCGCGCCGCCTTGCCGAGGCCCAGGAGAAGCAACGAAGTCTGAGATGCGACCCCGACGATATGTGCCACACCACGCAACGGCGTGCGGAAGCGGCCGAGTTTCGGAGAGTGGTCAGTCTAGACGATTACGAGGTCGCGATGGCCGTCGCGGGCGTCCACCACCAAAGGCGCCAAGTACTGATCCGGAAGCCGGACGCCCGCTGGTTCCACGGCAGCACGTCGCTGTTTGGGCACATGCAAAAGGGGTGCGAGCTGTGCAGCAGCGAGGAAGCGAGCGACACGGGTCATAGGGCGGGGCCGGTGGCGCTCTTCGCCTGCCGCAAGTGCGCGCACAACAACCGCGTGCGCTTCTCGTTGCAAAAGGCATGGGAGGACCGAACCTTTCATCACCCAAAGGGGCAGGCGCAACGGCTGACCGTGCGCTTTCCGCGCGACGAATCCGAGGCCAACAACTACGCCTGCGCGCTGATGAGCAAGAGGGAATCGCGCCGTCGGCGGATGGCGGGGAGCCACATGCCCAGGGCCCGGAGGACGGTGTCGCTCTCGCGCCGCGTGCACCCCAACCAGAAGTGGACCAATGATCTCGAAGCGAGCTGGCAGCTCTGGTCGGACGAGACGTACGGCAGGGACGAGGACGCGGACGAGATGCCGTTTGAGCTGTGGCACACGCTGCCCGAGTTCTTCTTTTCTGACCTGACCTTTGCGAGCGTCATGGGGCTTGGCAGCACCGGAGAGGACGCGCGCGTCCAAGCGAGCAACCACGCCGCGGCACGTCGGCGCGCGCGCGCGACCGTCGACGCGCGCCGGGCCGCGTTCAACCGCGTCGCGCACACGCACCGCGAGCTCATCCGCCGGGTGAACCTCCTCGTGCGCGAGCGCGGCTTCCGCGCCTGGCTACAGGTCATCGAGCTGTGCTGCGCCGCGCACGCGTTTGAGCTGCGCTGGCTCTTCCGGGCCGACGAGTCGCGCTTCGGCGACTGGCGGAAGGCGCGGTACCAGCTGCTCGACATGCACCCGGTCGCCCTGGTCGACGCCGCGCATCGCGTCAGCAGTGCCGCGTGCGTGCTGCATCGGGTGTTATCGAACATCCGCTACTCCGACGGGTCCGCGCCGGGCCTAACCGGCAGCAGCCGAATCGACACTGCGCGCGCGTGCGTCATCGAGATCCTCAACCACCTGCCCATGGGACTCCTTCGGCTCGGGGGGGAGGGTGCGCTCTACGCCAAGGTGCAGCACCTGCGCCACGCAGATCTGTGGCTGACGCTCGTACTCGACGAGTCTCAGCCCGCGCACAACAACCAGAGGTTGCGCATAGAGGTCAAGATCAACCCGCGCATCGTTGAGCGAGCCGATCTCGTGCTCCACGCCATCCTCACCAAGTACACGATCGCCCGACTGTGCAGCCTTGTGGACGTGCCCGAGAACACCGACCGGCTCTCGCCCGAGACGCTGTTGCGTCTTCAGCAGCGCGCCAACAACCGGGTCGCGATTGAAGCGCGCGACCACGCGCGCGCCGTGCTCTACGGGCTCCCGGGGGCGTGGCCGTATGCGTGCACCTGGGAGCAAAACGCTTAAGGAAATGCTCCGGTAAGCATTTGTGTCCGGAGCAACTGTGAGGTCGGGCCAGTGTCGCAGTTTTGGGCTGATGGCAAGGTGCGCAACCATTCGCGGAAATGATTAATTGCTACTTAATAATTGACATCGTTAGTTGAGCACTTGGCCCGGGCGCGGAAAAGCCGCGCGGGACACGGATAGCGTCAACCCAGGGGGGGGGCGGCTCTTGTGCCTAACCACTTGGAGTATAAACCCACGAGAATCGCCGATGGGCATGGGGAGGGAGGGCGCGCGCGCGATGCTGCTCGAGCTGGTGCTCGCGGTGTGGGCGTTCAGCCTGCCGCTGGACCTGCTTCGCGCGCGCCTACCGTTTTGGCCCGGGCAACCGGCGCGGGCCCTGGTCGCCGCGCCGCGGCGCGCGCCGCTGGCCGAGCACGACTGGGAGGCGCGCGTGTTGTGTAATCTGACCAGTTCGGAGTGAGTGGAGGGCGTGTCGTCGTGCGCGTGCGCGTGCTCGTAAATTTGTAACTTGTGCGCCAATTCCGGTGCTCGTGCGTAGACGCGACCTTCCCCCTCCGTGCGCGCACTTGCGCACCGCATGGTCTTTGGGGAGTTCCCGCCCGGGTTCGTCTACGGCCCGCACATTGGCCCGAGGCCGCAGTTTGACGACTCGGAAAAGCTGTACAGTGCCGAGGGCGCGTTGCGACAGAAGGTGGCCGCAAACGGCGACGTGATCCGGTACGGCGGCGACAAGGGACACGAGCACCAGACGTCGTACGATTCGGACGCGAGGGGCCTGCGCTGCCGGTACATGCGCATCCTCGGCGCGGTCCGCGAGGTCATTCGGGAGATCGATCGCGGCAAGTGGAGGTGCCACTTCACGGACCACCGGCCCTGTGGCTGGCGCAAGGTGCGGTGCGTGCAGGCCGAGTCTGGCCGGCAAGCGTTCTACGAGGGTTTGCCCCACAAGGAAACGCTGGTGATGAAGATCACGCAACGGGGGCACTTTTTCTACTAAGAGGGCGAGCGCAAGGACGAGCGGCTCGTGCGCATGTGGTGCCCCGCGGGCGGCGTGCACGACAACAAGCACGACCACCTCGCCTTCTACGAGGGCGGGAACAAGCAGGAGCACCTGGTTCGGCAGGAGTGGGCAAATGGGGACGTGACGCATTTTGACGGCGAGCGTGGCAACGAGCGCAAGACCAGCCGCGTGTTTGCGACCGGCACGGTGCAGACCTACGAGGGCGAGGCCAGGCACGAGCATCTGGTCAAGGAGGTCAAGAAGTCCGGCCTCACGTACTGGTTCATGGGGTTGAAGGGGCACGAGCGCAGGGTCCGCGAGCAGATGCCGAATGGCACCATCAAGCTGCTCAAGGGCTCCAAGGGCGAGGAGTACGTCACGACGGAGATCTCCTTCCCCGAGACGGGCGGCGAGTGCTCAGTGACGCAGTTCAGCGTTCATGTGCGATCGGGGTCGGCTCAAACCCGCCCGACGTTGCGCAGGAGGCGCGCCCTGCTGGCGGACGGCTCGATGCTCGTCTACCCCGGATTCGGGGAGGTGCCCGCCGCGTCTGCGAGCAGGGCGGTCGCCCGTCACCCGCGGCGCATCATCACGCCCGAGGGTCACCTGATCAAGCGGACGAGCGAGGGCCACCCTTGGAAGCGCGTGCAGGAGGACCAGTTTGTCGGCAGCATGGGGGTTGAGCAGCGCAAGCGGCTCAAGACGGCGACAAGCGATATGTGGTCTGCGATGGAATCGCTCGCGGAAGCGGGCAGCGTCAAGGAGAGCGCCCTCGTCGCGATGGGCGACCACTTTAAGCAGCTCAACTCGGAGCTCGATGAGTAGGGGCGGTGGTCGTTGTTGTTACAATTTTTAGTTTGCCACTTGTTGCGCCTTGCCTTCCCCCCGCTGGGCTCGTGCGTGCACTGTTGTTGTTGTTGTTGCGCGCGCACTCGCACGTTTGGCATGAGCGCCGCAACCACCACCGACTCCGAGGGCAAGAATTACCAATGGGACGTCAACCGCGTCGAGGCCATCTTCGCCGCGCTCCCGTGCGAAAAGCACGTGCTCGCGGAGAACATGGACGTCAGTGCGCTCAAGGCCTACGCCAAGAAGCGCAACATCGACGTCAAGGGCGTTTGCGAGAAGGCCGACCTCGTTGCGCGCGTCCAGTACGCCAAGCACGACGAGTGCGGCATCTGCATCGCACCCTTTCTCGAGAACCAGTGGATCAAGACCACGTGGTGCGGCCACCAGTTCCACTGGGCCTGCCTCGGCGAGGCGTGCCTCGCCAAGGCCAGCACCGCGTCGGCGCCGCGCACGCAGCCCATCACGTGCCCCTACTGCGCCAAGGACCTCAAGAAGGCGGTGCCTCCGCCCAGCACCGGGACCCACCACAAGCGCGCCCGGACTGGCGGTGGTGGTGGCGGCGTCGACCACAACCTGTTTGCCAACCTATTCGGCGGGCTCCCCGCCAATTGAAATATTGTCACTTGTGTGTGGTAACTATTTATTGATTCACACACGTTTCAACACACACACACACACACACACACACACACACACACACACTGTCCCACCACCCACTCACTCACTCACGCGCCGCCGCCACCGCCCAGCGCAACGCGCGCCTCGGCTTGGTTCAAGAAGAGGGCGGCCATGGCCTCGAGGGTCGCGCCCTGCGCGTCGGTCGACTTGTGTCGCTCGTGCAGCAGGTCCAGGATGGTGTTGCGCCCGATGACCGTCACGTACTTGACCTCCTTACGCTTCTGGCCCAGGCGGCGGATGCGCCCGCGCAGCTGGTGGCGGTGCGCAGCGTTGCCCGCGTAGACGCCCGTCACGATGACCCCCAGGCGCTGCAGGTTGTAGCCCGTCACGTCGTCCTTGGTCACGACGATGATGCCCACGGTGGGATCGGTGGGCTGCGGCGAGTTGAGGACGTTGTGGCGCAGCTGCACTTGGAAGTCCGGGCCCGCGTGCCACTTCAACTTGTTCATCATGCTGCCCGCCGCGGCAGCGCTGTCCACCACCACGAGCGCACCGCCACCCGGGTTTGCCGCGCGATCCGCCCGCGCCTCGGCCACCGCCACCTCGGCCAGCTTGAGCTCGATGGCGTCCCGCACGATGCGCGCCGCCTGCCCCCACCCGCCCGGGACCGCGAGCGCGGCCTTGTGCGCGTCGTACTCGTCCTCGCTCAGCCGCACAAAGACCTCCTCCTCGACCGCCTCGATGCCCAGGTCGTAGCGGCCCGAGATGAAGGTGGCGCCCGCGACGAGCACGTCGTTGGGGCTGGCCACCGGGAAGTTGACGCACCGGCGCAGCCACTCGCGCGCGAGCATCTGCCGCGTCGAGGCCGCCGGCGTCGCCGTCATCACCAGAAACTTGGGGCTCGCCGACACGGCCTGCAGCAGCCGCGAGGCGCGATCGGACAGGTTGTAGTACTGGTGCACCTCGTCAACGATGAACAGCGTGTGCGGGGCCATGCCGATCAGCCTCTCGGCGAGGGTTTCCGAGGAGCCGGCGCCCGAGAGCGTCTCGATGGCGAGCACGAGGATCCGCTGGTTGTTGCCGCCAAAGCCGTGGATCGCCTCGTGCTCGGAAACCGACTTGTACGCGGCAACGGGGGCCTGGCCCCAGCGCTGCAGCTCGCCCACGGTCGTGTCGACGATGGCGCGCTTGGTGATCCACACGATGCGCTGCATGCCGTGGTTGGGCGTGGAGGCGAGGTGCTGGAGCGCGTAGAGCATGCCCGTGACCGTCTTGCCGAGCCCCACTTCGAGCGAGAGGAACTGGCCCTGCGTGCGGTTTGGCGACCCATCGCGGTCCACCATCTGCTGCACCAGATCCTTCTGGAACTGGAACGGCGTGCGCCCACCCTCCGCGTTGTGCAGCAGCTTGTGCCAACCCGTCTGCCAGTGCGTTGTGGGCTGCGCAGTAGCCGCGTCGCGCTCACGCACGATGCTGCGCAGCTCCGACTCGACGTGCTTGAGCGCGCGCGCGTCGTTGACCACAAACGCCAGCTTCTTGGGCGAGGACGACTGCATCGCCCCCGGCGCAAGCGCCGCGAGGCGCAGGAGCGCGCGGTAGACGATCCAGTCCCCGCGCTCGGGCTTGAGCTCCTTCTCGTTCGCGCCGCCCTGCAGCCCCGGCACGGGCACGCTGAAGGTCGTGTACTGCGCGGCGATCATCGAGAGGAAGCGCGAGAGCACGTTGCCGGGCACGAAGCCCTGCACCTCCGCCACGTCCGCGATCGCCTTGACGAGCTTCTCCAGGCACCGACGCATCAAGCCGTAGTCGGCGCCCTGCACGTCCTCGGCCTCCGACTCCGGCAGGTGCCTGTTCTCGAGCCGCGCCGTCAGGATGGGCACATCCGCGGCCACCAGTCCGTCGTCGTCGTCGTTGAGCCGCGCCTCCCACTCCGGGTCGCCCTCCTCGTTGGGAATGGGAAACGGCGACACCACAAAGGGCACCTCGGTGGACATGGCATCGTCCCACGACCAGAACTTGGCAGCGGCGCCCCGCGTGGACGTGACCAGCCATCGGCTGGTGTCGTTGTCGTACCGCGCGTGCGTGTGGAAGGGCATGAGCCGCGACTCAAACTTCAGGCCCACGCCGAGCTGCGACTTGGCCCGCGCCGCGCGGATGGCCTTGGCCTTGGCGGTTGGGGTGATCTCGGGCTTGGGTTTCGCGTCGCGCGACGGCGCAAAGACCACCACCTCGTCGCTGCTGCGCGTGCCCAGCAGCACGATCAGGCCCTTCCACACCGTGGGCATCGCGGCCGCCGCGCGACGCTTCTCGGGGTCGGGGTCGTCCCTGTAGTCCGCGATGTTCTCCTGCTTGCTGGTGAGAACCTGCACCACCTTGATCGGCCCCACCGCCTGCGAGACGATGGCCGGGTCGACGCTCACGGTCGCAAAACGCACGGCCCGCTCCTCCTCGGGGAGCGGTTCCTTCGGGTAGACGTGCGCAAAGACCTCGAGCCCGATCTGGTACTGCGCGCGGCGCACGGCCGGCACGGGGTCGCGCGCCTCGTCAAACGGCCCGTGCTCGCCACGCGTGTTGGCGGCAGCGTTGGGGTTGGCCGACGCGAGGCGCGGGTTGAAGCCCGTGACCGTGTGGAAGAGCGTCCGGAAGCGTGGCCCGAACGCATTGTTCGACGGCTGCGTCGTCGGAAAGTCCAGGACCTGGTGCGCCACGCCGCGGTAGACGTGCTGGTCGATCAGGTGCAGCAGCGGCATGTGGTCCGGGTGCACCAACTGCTCCGGCATCGCGATCACGTGGATGCGCGCATCGGCATTGACGAGGTCGGCGCACCGCTCAAACATCTGCATGTCGCCCTCGAAGCTCTTGAGGATCCGCAGCAGCTCGGCCGAGCGGACCATGTGCTCCTTGGTGACCCCGACTCTGCCCGTGGGCGAACGCGTAAACTTGGGCGACCACGCGAGGAGGTGCCTCGACGCCACCACTTGCGTGGCGAGGCGGCCGACCTTGGTGGCCGTCGCGTACGAGATGTGGTAGTCCGGCATGCGCATCGTCGCCATCGCCAGCCCGAGAAGCGCACGCAACGACGGCGAGCGGTCGTTCTCGCCATTGAACCACGCGTCCTCGACGGCGATGACGGCCAGCCGCTTGCACGCCGCCGTGGCGCCGCGCACCGACATGTGCAAGTCGGGCAGGTAGCCGTCGCCCTTGGTGCTCAGGCACAGCAGCGTCGCGGCCAGCATGACCACTTTTGCATTGACGTCGTAGTCTGCCGCGTTGTCGCCGCCGGGGAAGCGCACGTTCTTGTTCGGACGGAAGCGCGCGATCTTCTGCATCAGGCTCTTGAGCGCGCCAAAGGAGACGCCCGGGTGCGCGAGGGTGGGCCACATCATGGGAGGCACCTCATAGCCCACCGTCATCTCGTCAAAGACCTTCTTGGCGTCGTCGGGGGTGAAGGGCCGGTCGCCGCTCACCGGCAGCCGGTACCGCTTCATCGCGCTCTGCGGCCCCGTGGTCTCCTCGAGGTCGTACAGCGCCGCCGCGTGCTCACCGGGGTTGTTGAACAGGTGGGCGTGCACGTCCTCGTTGATCGGGCGGGCGGGCGCATCGGCGCTCACCCGTCCGCTGCGCTTGCCCTCGACCCAGTGGTGGATGCGCAGGCACAGGAAGCCGATCTTGGTCTCGTCGTCCTGGAAGTGGCGGTTGAGCAGGTGCGCAAGCGCATTGGGCCTGATCCGGTCGCCAATCGACAGCCCGAGGTGCGACCACTTGGGCCCGAGGGTCAGCACCTGCAGCTCCACCTCGGCGTTGTCGTCGCTGCCGCGCATGTTCTGCACGTTGGAGCCGTAGCCGGAGGTCATGCCCATGAGCGCGCCGCTCAGGCTCTCGGGCAGCGCAGGCACCGGATGCATGTCGTCCGTCACCGCGTACCGGCCGATGCGCATCTGCGCGTCGCTCGTGCGCACGCCCTGGAACCGCGCCAGCTTGGCCGCCCACTCGCCGTCCGGGTAGGCCTCGGCCGCGTTGGACTGCGTCTCCGGCAGCGCCCAGATGGTTCCCGCCACCACGCGGAAGCTCGTGCCCTCGACCGCGGCGTACGAGTCCTCGGACACGTCGACGCCGTCCGACGGGATCAGCCCGCGGATGATCGTGCCCACGCCCGCGCCGAGGACGCCCACGGTCTGGTACGGCGCGGCCCGCCCGGCGTGCTGCTTCTTCTTGGGCGCCTTGGGCGCAGGCGCACCCTCGGGCGGGCCGGTGCGCTTCGACTTGGGCGCACCCGTGGGCATGGCGACGGGCTCGTGCAAGCGCAACTGGCGGAGAAACAGTGCGGGCAACGGTCCGGCCATGGCGCCACGCGCAGCTGTGCCTCCTACACGCCACCCGCTGCTAACTACGGCGCGTATATGCCGCAATATGCAACACGTGTGTGTGCGCACGCACGAGCACTGCGCGCGGGGGGCCGGGGCGCACGTGCGCGTTTGGCGGGAAAGTGCGCGGTGCGTATTTTGTGCGCACGCGAATTCACGAACGCCGGGGTCCTTGCAAATGGCACACCGTGGAGGCTTCTCAGGGGCCGCTTGTGCTGTTCCCTACAGCCGTTCGGCGTTCGTGAATTCGTGTGCGCACAAACGCACACACGCACCACCTCCACGAACCGGCGAGGGTCCGGTGCTCGTGCGTGCGCGCACAAAGTCGCCCGCTGCGCGCAGCCCATGAGCCTCACGTGCATGTTCGACGACCGCTCCCCCAACCTGGACGCAATCGAGAAGGAGTGGGGCAGACGCTACTGCGCCGCCGAGAAGTTCGAACTGCGGCCCGTAGACGGGTACGACTGGGACATCCAGTTCGACGAGACCAAAATCACAAACGCGGACGACCTCGAGTTCGTGCAATGCGCCTTCAAGTTGCTGCTCTCGAACTTTGCCCTGGGCGAAGACGGAAACGGGGTCGAGGAGACCGCCGGGCTCAAGCTGGGCGGGTACTTCCCCCCGCCGCCCCCCTCGCGATTCACGGGGGACTGGCTTGGAGGCGGCATCTTTCTCTGCTACGAGGAGGACGGGTGCGGGCAGGAGAACTCCTACGCCTGGTTTGTGTGGTGTGGCCCGTGCCAGTCGCTAGTGGATGCAAACGAGGGGTGTTGCAACTAGCGTTTTTTTTTTGCTTGTGCCGGCTTGCCACTGGTGCATTCGCGGTTGCCGCGCAAGCCGACAAGCTGGGCGGCGCAGTCCACCCGACCAACCTGTTTCTGCGCACGGCAGTGCCCGATCGCGTCTGCGCTCGTGCGTGCGCGCAACGGGTTGAACTGGCCTGTGGCCCCTAACCCCCAACAATCACCCAACCAAACCACAGGCAAGCACGCCCGCCCCCCCCCCTCTTCGCAGTAGCATCCGGTGCTCGTGCGTGCGCATCAATTGACCCTTGCCTAACCTGTCAACTGCGCAGATACCAATGCCCTGGTCGGACAACCTCCTCGACTGCCAGTTCCAGTAGGGATAGGAGGCCCTTCCTTTTGAAGTTGAGGCCGCTGCCGATGTCGGAGAAGACGCGCGCGTCGGGGTGGCGCCGCTGCAGGTCGCCGAGTTGGGTGGCGAGGTCGTCGAGCTGTTTGCGGGTGGAGACGCGCGCGTAGACGGCGTCGACGCCGGCGCTGGCGCTTGGCGACGACTTGGCAGCTGCCACGGCGTCGTTGTGGGTGGCGGTACCTGTTGTGGTAGTGGCAGCGACGCCGACGACGCTACTGACGTCGTAGAGTCGCTCGCGTCCGACGCCTCCGGGCTGCACGGAGCGGATGGCACCGGCAGAGGCCCACTTTTGGAGCGTGCGCCGATCAACACCCAGCTGCTTCTCGGCCACACCGGGCTTGACATAACGCGCCGGTTGCGACGATTGCATGCACGAGGCCAAAGGTTGTGGTGGCGCACGCGTGTTTCGTTTTAGGGTTGGCGACACGGGTTAGCAGTGAGTCCGCGAAAAATGCGAGGGTACATTTCTTTATCGCGGTTTGCTGAAAATGCACAGATTTGTAGAGTTAGCGCGAACTGTTCACACCCCAAGCGGGCGCGCGGTCACTGCGCGGCGGCCGAGTCGGCCTCCAGCAGTTTTTGCTTCGCCTCGCGGTTCGCCTCGCGCTTCGCCTTGGGCGCCGCCGGGTACAGCGCGGGGTCGATGCCGACGACGATCGCCTGCGGCTCCACCTCGGCCTTGGCGGCCGCGGCCTCCGTGGGCGCGGCCTCGGCCACCGCCTCCTCGTCTGGTTCCCGCTGCATCTGCTCCAGCTCGTCGAGCAGATCGTCCTCGTCGTAGTCGTCCGCCTTGGCGAGCCCACCCATGACCTCGTTGATTTCCTCCGCCGCGTCGCGCAGCTCCGCGCTGCCGTCCACCGCATTCTCCGCCTTCTCGAGAAGGCCCTTTGTTCGTTTCTTGGTCGTTGCGATCGAGGCCGACAGCGCCGATGCGATCTCTCGCTGCAACGCCGACGACTGCAGCATCTCTTGCTGCTGCTCGATCGCGGCGTGCGTGCTCGCGGCGACCTCGGCTTGCTTCTCCAAGGCCTTGGCGCGCTTGAGCGCGAGCATGGCTTCCTGCTTCTTGCCCTGACCCATCAGCGCCTTGGCCTTCGACCGGTTCGCCCCCGCTTTGGCGTACAGCTGCTCCGCGTGGTTTTCCATCTGCTCGGCCGCCTTCTCGAGCCGCGCATTCGCGTTGGCCGAGCCTCCTCCCGCCGCGCTCTGCCCAAACACGGCCACCTCCATCCCGCCCTCCTGCGCAACGCGGCTCCGGCCGCGGCGCGCCAAGAAGGAGAAGCAGCCACCTCCGCACCCGCGGCGCTGCGCCTCGTCCTCCAGCTCACCGTTCATCACCAGCTTGTCGATCTTCACTGCCATGGCCTTCTCGGCCTCCTTCATATTGGCCAGCTCCGCCATCTTGGTTTGCCGGTTCAACTCCATGGCTTTGGTTGGAGGAAACGCCACTCACATAACGTGCGGATAGCGATGCGCACCAAAATGGCGCGCCCTGCTATGAAACCCTATCAACACAACCGCAGCGTCCAGAGAGTCCGAGGTCCTCTGCCGCATGACTAGGCGCGCGCGGTTGCGCATCTCGCGGTGGTCGCAGTGGTCCTTCAGCACGTCGCGCCCGCGCTGCACGTCGGAACGCGTCAACGGGTGGCAGCGCAAGTGGAGCGCCATGCCCTTGGCAACGCCCGCCGATTGGGGATTCTGGAGCGACTTCTTGGCGACCCAGACGTTTGGGCGGCCCGGGTTGAGCGCAAAGCAGAAGGCGTACCGGATCGTGCGTTCGGTGCGCCGAGCGTCGAGCTGTTGCTCGATCCAGGCATCAACCCCTCGCGTCGCCATCGACGTGTTCAGGGCATGGTCCTGTGCCATCGTGCGCTGCTCTTTGGGAATGGCACGGAGATGGTTCCACACCGCCATGGCGGTCGAGAATGCGTACTTCGGTTCGACTGGCAGCGGTGGAGGGCGACTCGCCCTCGTGTTCAGGATGGCCACGATCTGCTCGACCTCGGTCAGGGGCTGCTCGCTGTCCGACTCGTCCGTGTCCGACCCGCCCTGGACTTTTGACAATGCCTCGGCGCGCGCGAAATCCATGCGCACGCACGAGCACCACCCTTGTTTATAAGTTGCAAAAATAGCTGGCACGCCCCTGACACGGCCTTAACACCCACGCACGCACTCACTGCCGGCGATCTCGTCCCACCGGGCCATCCGCTTGAGCCCGGCCTCCAGCAGCGAGAGCTGCCCCGATTTGCGCTTGAACCCGGTTTCAAACAGCGAGAGTTGCGTCGTGGAGGGCTGTCGGCCTGGAAATTGCTTGCCCGGTTCGTGGTCGGGGATCACGTAGTCGCTCGCGACGCCCGCAAGCGCCGTCTGCACCAGGGTTCTCCTCCGCCCAGCCTCCGCCTCCGCCTCCGCCCCCGCCCGGTTCACCCGGCGCTCCTCCAGCCCCTCAAGCTCAAGCTCACCCCCCGCGCCCTCCTCCGCGTCCACCGCTTGTCTGCGAGTGCGCACCATCGATGGCGCGCGCCAAGGGCCGAGGGCTGTTTGCCACAAGCCGCGGATTAGCGCACGGGGCCTAATCCAACGCCTTCCAGCACGCCGGCTCGAAGGCGAGTCGCAGCAACTGCACGCAAAACGCCTCCTCCTGCCGCAGGAGGCCCGACCCGAGCCCCTTGCTCTGGCCGTCGAGGTACTCCACCCGCACCGTCTCGTTGAGCACGTGTGTGCGCGTCTGCGTGATGCCGTCCGAGTCGGGCGGCGAGACGCGCACGTGCTGCTGCGCCGACTCGTGCGACAGCAGCTTGGGCGCGATGAGCATGCGCATCGACGACGTCGCGTGGTCGTACAGGAAGGCCGCGGGCATCGCCAACCCGACCTCGGGCGAGAGCACGCACTCGGTGCCGTAGGCGGCCGCGCACCGCATAGCGCGTGCGCTCGCGCTTGCGTAGGCGGCCGCGGCGCGGTTGACCACGAACAGGCTGCACATCTCGTCGCTGAAGATCACGCTCTCGTTCCAAAACGCGCACTCCGGTGGCAGCCCGCTGCTGCCGATCGCCTCGCTCGGCCACGCCGACATGAAGCCATTGTGCTCGTTCACGTGCACCACGGGCGGCGGCTCGTCGATGAGCCACAACCCGCCGCCCAGCAGCGTGACCAGCCCCGCGAGCTTGCTCGCCATGTGCCGCCGGCCGTGTGTGGCGGAGCCTTATTCGTGGAGAGCCGGGCATTCGCCTTCCGAAATAGCGAACCACCCCCACACACGCGCGCGGGCACCCTTCCCCATTCCGACATCGCGTTGACGACGGCGAACGCCTGTTACAAGTGCGCGCGGAGCGCGGGCGCATGGACGCGCGCAACGTGGAACGCGGAGCTGAGCACGCGAATGATCTGCCGCTGCGCGTCGAGCGGCGGCACGGGGACCACGCATACGCCAGCGGGGTTGGATCAGCCCCAACGTTAGGGCGTCGAGGTAACGCTGCTGCACGCACACTCGCATGGGACCAGCGGCTGTCCCGATCTCCCCACTACATTGAGCGATTCCACCGTTCACGCCACGGAATAAACAGCTTTGCACATTCACTCTACCCGCGGTCACACAAACTGCACACGCATGGATTTCGGTCCGTCGCCGCGCCCGCGCACCCGAATGCGACGACACTATTCCGCTCCCGACACTCTCGGAGGCGCCCCGCGGCGCCACTTTCGGCCCGTGAGCAGCTGCACGTTGCGCGTGGCGCACGTGTCTGTTGCGCGAGACAAAAAGCGCGCGTGGCTGAAGTTGGTGCTGAAGGGGTGCACCATCATGTAGTCCTTTGCCTGACCCTCGATTGCGCCCTCGGCCTGCGCGCGCGTGGTCATTATGGGTCTCGATCGATTGTACGTGTAGTCATCCTTTTTCCCGTCCACCGCGAGATCGTCACCGTCGTAACTCTGCGCAATGATCCCGTGCGGGTGGCAGCTCGTGCTCGCGGTCCCGTGCTTGGCCTCAAAGCCAGTGTCCCCCGAGAACATGCGCATGGTGATGTCGAACCGCCACTCCGCATCGCCGCTCACGCGGTTGTAGATCGGGTGCCGGGTCGAGTTGACCTCCCAACCGTTGGAGCGCACAACGACCGTCGCCTGCTTGTAGTACACGCCAATGTCCTCGATGTACAAATCTGTCCAGACGCCCCGCCTGCGCACTATGGGGTTCGGATCGGCCCAGTTGCGACCGGCCTCGCCAACGTCGTACACGTCGAATCCGACGATGGCGGCATCGCTGCGCACGCCGTAGGCCTTTCCGGAGGCGCCACGCAGCACAAAACTGACCTCGGTGAAGAAGCTTCCGTGCACCATGAGTGGAGTGGGCAGCATGAAGACGCTGTCGCGCGTGCGCGCGGCGGCGTGCACGCCCGGCGCCGAGAGCAGCGCGTACCACTTGCCATCCTCGCCCCTAAAGTCGGCACTTCCGCCGTGCGCAAGGTGCAGGTGCGGATCTTGGCGCGACCCAATCGGCGGATTGGGATATTGCGGCGGCAAGGGCGGTGGCGGCGAGGTTGGTGGGGTAGGCGGCGGCGCACTCGGCGGCGGGTAGGGCGGCGGCATGGACGGCGAGGGAGACTCGACGTGGAATTGGACGTCTTCTATCGCTATGCCCAGTGCGGCGGTGGCTGACTCGGTCGTGTTCATTGTCGTGGCCACCGCGTTGTGCACGCCTGCCACGGTCGAATTCTCTGGCACGGTGATGGTGGCGGTGATGATCACACTGCCGGGAGCAACGCCAATCGTCACATGCTCCGGCTCGACGCCCACTGCACTGGCCACGTTGGCTTGCAGGGTTGTGGTGTCTGCGTAATCTGAGACCGATCCGCTGGCCGTCAGTGTCAGGATGACTGCCGCTGGAGGCGGCGGTGCGTACGGCGGAGGGGGTGGCGGCGGCGAGGGCGGCGGCACCAACGGAGGGGGAGACGGTGGCGGTTGCTGGGGTGGCGAGGGCGAAGCCGAAGGCAGCGACTGCTGGATGCCGGAGCACTGTTGGGTGATTGGAGCGGGGCAACTTCCTGGATTTGCAATGGTCCACACAAGTAATGCGAACATCGGAACGAGAATCTGGCCCGCCCTCTGTTACTATCTTCAGCTGTTGGACATATATACGCTAGAAGAGGCAGTAAAGAGAAGGGCCAGCGGGTAGTAGGGCAATCACCCGCCGGACCCTTCCCCCACCCCCCACCTCACCCTCTCTCGATGCCGCTCGCGACGCTGGCGGCGCTGCAGCGCGAGGCCATCTACGGGTCCAATTGGCTCACAAATAATTTGGTCGATAGCTGTGCTGCTTTCCAGTCGCTGTACGAGGCCGA
>Ga0213868_10001325_pt1 | contig 23814 bp, 18 predicted proteins | sample PICome_9_FD_160087 | JGI IMG/M metagenome (GOLD analysis project Ga0213868, IMG submission 160087) | Coastal seawater microbial communities near Pivers Island, North Carolina, United States - PICO127 | ecosystem: Environmental > Aquatic > Marine > Coastal | place: USA: North Carolina... | reverse complement strand
GTTCAACAGTTCGTTCAGGCGATCTGCGCCCACCAAAAGTGCCGAAGCTTGGGCTTGAACATCCCCGATGCGCTGTTCCGACACGCGGATGTTTGAACAGATGATCGACCAGATTTCAGTGTCTAACAACGCCTTCTTGAACAGTTTGACGGGCGGCAAGCGCAACCCTTCTTGTTCTGCTGCCGTGGCCGATGCAGAAAACCCACCGGGAACTGCACCGCCGGTATCGGGCCAATGGCCGGTGTTAGACAGCCAGCAATAGATTTCGCCGTCGCGGTAAAACGGCATGGCAAAGCGCACATCCATCAAGTGCGTGCCACCAAGGTAAGGGTCATTTACGATATAAATATCGCCAGGTTCAGGGGGCAGGGTTTCGCCACTGGCAATGCGTTCGATGACGTGGCGGGTGGAAAATTGCATCGTACCCACAAACATTGGCAACCCTCGCGCGCCTTGGGCAATCAGCGCGCCATCGGTCGCAGAATAGATTCCGTCTGAGCGGTCATCGGCCTCGGCAATCACCGGGGAAAAAGCGGCGCGGCTAAATGTCAGGTCCATCTCGTCGCAGCATTGTTGAAGGCCGGCTTGGATCACGGCAAGGGTAATTGGGTCGATTTTGGCCATCTTCGTGACTGTTTTAGACATGTGGCACCGTGATGATCAGATTTCCATCCAAGTCAGACGTGACTGTGCAGCCGGGATGCACAAGAATCGTTGTATCCATCTGTTCAATAAGCGCGGGGCCCGCCAAGTGTAGGTTCAAAGGCAGTTGGTCGCGCCAATAGACCGGTGTTTCCACCCAACCGTTAAACCAGACAGGCCGACTGGATTTTGGCGTTGCCACAGCAAGACGCGCAGCAGGGTCTATCAGCCGCGACAAGTCCATTTCCGGGCGCTGTCCGACTATCGAGGTGTTGAGGTTTACTAAATTGGCGCGAATGGTTGGCAGGTTTACGCGGAACCTGGCGTGATACGCGGCCTCAAATCTTTGCTGCAAATCCTCGCGTGTTGGCGTGGCATTGTGCAAAGGTACGCGCAGCAGGTGGGTTTGGCCGATGAACTGCATATCGACCGAAAGCTCCATCTGTATTTTGGTTAGCTTGATGCCCGCCGCATGGATGCGGTCGGTTCCGATTGCGATTTGATCGGCCAGAATGTTGTGAACATCGGCCATGTCCACCACATCCAAGGGACGGTTGAGCGTGCGAACCGTATCATGCCGCAGATCAGCGACCACACAGCCCAAAGCGTTTGTCATGCCTGGGCGCGCCGGAACCAGCACACGCGGAATACCCAGCTCAGCCGCCAGTGCGGTCGCGTGCAGCGGGCCCGCACCGCCAAAAGCAAACAGCGCATAATCACGCGGATCGGCCCCCAGCGATAGCGAGACCATCCGGATTGCACCCGCCATATGGGTGTTGGCAATGTGGATCACAGCCTCGGCTGCAGCTTCGGGGCCAAGGCCAAGAGGCTTGCCAATTTTAGTCTCGAATATAGCAGAAAGCTCGTCTTTATGAGTGCCGAAACGCGCGACAGGAAGACGCCCAAGCAAAAGATTCGCATCCGAGATCGTTGGCTCTGCCCCACCTTTTCCATAGCATATCGGGCCGGGTACCGATCCTGCAGAATGTGGCCCGACCCTCAGCATGCCACTCGCATCGACTCGTGCAATAGATCCGCCCCCTGCGCCAACCGTGCGCACATCGACCATTGGAACATGGATCGGCATTGCATATTCAATCTCAATCTCGTTTGAGACAGGCGCACGCGCGTTTTTAATCAAGGCCACGTCAGTGGACGTGCCGCCCATATCATAGGTGATGAGGTTGGGGATGCCCGCCCGGCGCCCGGTCGCCACAGCAGCCATAACGCCAGAGGCTGGGCCAGACATCACGGTTTTCACTGCCTCAGCACTAACCTGCGATGCCGGAACCATCCCGCCATTGCCATTCATCACCAGCAGTTCGTTTTGATATCCCTTGTCGCGCAGCGCGTTTGCAAGTGACTGCACATAGCGTTCAAGCAACGGTTGGACAGATGCATTGACCGCGGCGGTCACCCCACGCTCAAACTCCCGCGATTCCGATAAAAGCGCATGGCCGCAGGTGATGTATTTGTTGGGCCATATCTGTGCCGCGATTTCAGCAGCGCGAAGCTCATGTACTGGGTTAGCATAGGCGTGCAGAAAATGGATAACCAAAGACTCACAGCCGATTTCCGCAAGGTTCGTGACGTTTTGGCGTAATTCATCTTCGTCGAGCGCGGTCAGGATACGGCCCTTTGCATCCATCCGCTCGGTCACCTCCAGCCGCAGATCGCGAGGGATGATGGGGGTGAATTGGCCGGTCATGCCGTAGGCGTTCGGGCGGGTGCGGCGACCCAGTTCTAAAATATCGCGAAAGCCTTTGGTGGTTATAAGCCCGGTTCTTGACAGTTTGCGCTCCAGCACAGCATTGGTCGTTGTTGTGGTGCCATGAACGATCAACGCAAGCTCGGACAAGGGGGTTTGGGATTGGTCAAGGGCTGTAAGAACGCCTGCCGCTTGGCCGCCCAAGTTTGGGTCAAGCGTGGTCGGGGTTTTGGCAAGCCGAACCTCGCCGGTCGCAGGATTCAAGATGACCAGATCTGTAAATGTGCCGCCAACATCCGCGCCGGCGATAAGAGCGGTGGCCATTCCTACACTCCTACATAGGTTTGAAACTGCTGTGAGCTTGCATTTAGGCCTATGTTAGGCACTGTTTCGGCTACGCTGCCTGCCGTAACAAAGGCAATCTGATCGGCCATGGCAAGCACTGCATCGACACGTTGTTCCACAAGCACTATCGCAACCCCGGTTGATTTTAGGGTCAGCAACGTGTCCCGAATTAGGGTAATCATGGAGGGTTGTAGCCCCTCAGTTGGTTCATCCAGCAATAGCACATCGGGCTCCAGACACAGCGCACGGGCAATAGCGAGCATCTGCTGTTCGCCGCCTGACAGGGTAGACGACCGCTGCGCCAACCGTTCGCGTAATCGCGGAAACAGCGACAGCACATAGTCACGGGTTTGGCCCCCTTTCCCGCGTGTCATCAGACCGATTTCGATATTCTGCGCCACACTCAGCTCACCAAATAAACGGCGACCTTGCGGAACGTACCCTACGCCATGGCGCGGCACCTCATGCGCGGGCAGGGTGTGCAATGCGGTGCCGTTCAAGGTGATGGGGCCCGCCGTTACAGCGATTTGGCCCATAATCGCGCGCAACATAGTCGTTTTACCTGCCCCGTTCCGGCCCATGAGGCATGTCACCTCACCCGGCTTGGCAACCAGCGACAGGCTGCGCAGCACTTGGACATTACCATAACCTGCGTCGATATTAGACAGTTCCAGCACGCGCTAACCCCCGAGATAGGCAGTTTGCACCGCCGGATTAGCGCGAATTTCGGCGGGTGTGCCTGTGGCCAGCATTTCGCCAAAGTTTAGTACGGTGATCTGGTCTGCAAGATCCATCACCACATCCATATTATGCTCGATCAGCAAGACGGTGGTTTGCGGCGTCACCTCGCGGATCAAGGCGTTGAAAGCCTCAATCTCGGAATTCGCAAGGCCTTGGGTCGGCTCATCCAAAATCAACAACCGGGGTCGCATCGACAACCCCATCGCGATTTCCAGCAAGCGTTGGTGACCATAGGCCAGCGTTCCTGCGATTTGATCGGCGCGGTCGGCTAACCCAACACGGCTCAGCGCCGCCATCGTCTCGGCCTGCAACCGTTTGCTGCCTTTGCGCTGAATGGCCAGTGCAACATTATCGAACACGGGCAGATTGGCGTAGATAGAGGTGATTTGAAACGTATAGGCAATGCCGCGCGCCACACGGCTATGGGCCGGCAGGCGTGTGATATCAATCCCGTCAAACCGAATAGTGCCCGCACTGGGCGCGATACGCCCCGACAGCAGGCTGACAAAAGTGGTCTTGCCTGCACCATTCGGGCCAATCAATGCGTGAACTTGGCCTGTGGTCAGGTCGAAATCAACCGCCTCCACCGCTTTGATGCCATCGTAATGCTTGGTCAAACCGCGTGCGGACAGAATTATGGCAGCCATTTTGCCCCCTTATCTCGCACCCAACCCAAGATGCCTTTTGGCGCAAACAACACCAGCACCAACAGCGCTGCCCCAACCACGAACAAGTGCGCGGTGGTATAGCCCGACGATATGTCGATCAAATAGAACATCAGCAGCGCCCCAAGGAACGGCCCAAGCGTGGTGCCGGCCCCGCCAAGAAGGACATAAAGAAGAGGCAGGATGGAATATTGAATCGTGGCAAAACTGGCTCCAACATATCCAAACAGCACACCATACGCCGCACCCGCTGCCCCCGCATAGAGGCCAGAAATCACCAGCGCGGTCAGTTTAATGCGAAAAGGGTTATAGCCCAGCATGCGCGAGCGCTCTTCATTCTCGCGCATCGCGATCATGGACCGCCCAAGGTTTGACCGGGTCAGGGCGAGGTTTACCAGCAGCCCTACGCCAAATAGGATCAGCGCGGCGAAATAGCGTGGGGTGTCGGATGACAGATCTACACCGCCAAGGTTGCGCGCCGCGCGGGTGATAACAAAACCTTCATCTCCACGCGTATACGCGCCGAAATACAGAATGGTCAGATACCCCGCTTGGGCAAACATCAAGGTCACAATCATAAAGCTGACGCCCCCTGTGCGCAGAGCCAACACACCTGTCGCAGCCGCAATCGCCACACCCGCCAGCAAGCCAAGCAATAAGGCGGGTCCTGCAGACAGTCCCCACAACTCAATTCCAAGACCGGTGGCATAAAGCCCCGCCGCAAAGAACAGTGCATGGCCAAGAGACAACAGCCCAGTATAGCCAAAGGCGATATTGTACCCCATCGCGAACACCGCCAGCACCATGATGCGGGCGATGTTGGTGTGGTGATAGGGTGGCAGAAAATATTGCGCCGCAAACAGGGCCACCAGAACGGCGATATGTAAGGCCAGCGCGCGGGTCATGGCTTGGCTCCAAACAGCCCTTGCGGGCGGAATACCAACACCATCGCGACCAGCAAAGTCGCAAGGATTTTCGCCAAGGTCGGCGAAAAGAACACGGATATCACACCATCCGACAACCCTATCACCAAAGCCGCAACCAAAGTCCCTCTTAGGGATCCCAGCCCTCCAATGATCACCACGATGAATGACAAAAGCAACGGGTCATGCCCCATTAGATAATGCGCCTGCTGGATTGGTACGATCAACACGGCAGCCACGGCAGCCAGCCCTGCACCCAGCGCGAAAACAGCAGCATAAACGCGGTCCACATTGATGCCGAAAGCGCGGGCGGTGTTGCGGTCAAGCTGGGTCGCTCGCATGATCAGCCCTGCGCGCGTGCGCGTGATCAACACCCAAACCGCCATCAAAATCGCAAGCGCGGCAAACACTACAGCGATTTTATAGCCCGAATAGCCGAACCACGGCAGTTGGATTCGCAAATCAAACGGCGCTAAAACCGGGCGGGCATCGGGGCCATAAAACGTCAGCGCCGCTTGTTGGAAAATGTAGCTTAACCCAATAGTGGCCACGATCGTTGCTTCAGGGTCATATTTCAACCGCTTCAAGATCAAGGTATCTGACAGCGCCGCAATCCCGCCCACAATCAGCGGGCAAATCACTAAAGCCGCAGCGAAGCCCACAGCAGGCGGGCCCGGCATATAATGCGTGACAAACCACGCAATCACAGCACCCAGCATGAAAAACTCGCCATGTGCCACGTTGACAACGCGCATCACGCCAAACACCAGCGACAGCCCCACAGCGGTCAATGCCAAGACGGCGGCCATAACCATGCCTTCCATCAAGGCCAACAGCAAAAACGGGCCGAAATCCATTCAACAATCCCTGCGTTTCATCTTGGCTCAAATACCTCTGGGGGTGAGACGCGCAGCGGCGAGGGGGCAGCCGCCCCCTCTCCTTTCCTCGGGCGATCAGAACGCCATCGTGGTGTAATCCACTGCATCCGGGTACATCCCATCTTCAATGCTGGTGGTATGCACCCGCATCAACTTGCCGCTTTCAACCTTGCTGATGAACTGGTGGCCAAAGACCTGATGGGTTTTGCCATTGAACACCTTGTCTCCCTGCGGGTGCGCTTGGCTGGCGGGGATGGTGGTCATCGCCTCAACTGCTTCAACAAACTTCTGGCGATCGGCGGTCGATTGATATCCCGCCGCCTCCATCCCGGCCTTGATCATGAACAGCGTTTCCCAGCATGAAAACATATGGGCATATGTCGCGACATCTTTGCCATCCGAAATCGACGCCCCATTGTCATCGACGCCCACAGCCGCACGGTAGAATGTTTCATGTTCTGAGGCATCGGCTTGTTTTACGCGGCAATGACCCTCCCAGAAATGGGTGCCTTCCAGAAACTCAAGACCGGGCGAGGCGGTATCTACCGCCTCAAGGCTGTCAATGAAGCCAAAGATTTCAGGGCGTGCTCCCGTGCCGTAAAACTCACCCAATTCCTTGACAAAGGTCAGAACAGCGGGCCCGACCATGACGTGGTACAAAACCTCGGTTTCCTTGGGGATCTGCGGCAAATAGCGGGTAAAGCTGGTTTCTGTTGGTGGAATGGCGATGTGCTTGATCACCTCACCACCCTGCGCCGCAATGGCTGCGGTGAAATAATCGCGGTGGTCATGGCCAAAGGCATAGTCGGGGAACACCATCGTAATCTTTTTCCCTAGGTTCTGTGACACCCACGGTGCCATCGCTGTCACCTGCGCGCGCACATCAGTGATCCCCGGTTGCATGGTCCAACGGTTCAGCTTGCCCGATGCCACATGGAACCCTTCCGAGCATACTAAATATGGCACCTTCAATTCGCCCGCGCGAGGGGCGGAGCCAATCACGACATGCGAAAACAGTGGCCCAAAAATCGCATCGCATCCCGCTTGCGAGGCCAGCTTTTCCACCACTTCCGCGCCACGCTTTGGGTCGGTGCCATCATCCTCAAAGATCACCTCAACCGGGCGACCATTGATCCCGCCTTGATCGTTCAGCACTTTCAACGCGGCTTGTGTGGTCCGTTCATACCAACGGCCATAGGCAGCGCCGATGCCTGTGCGGTGCAGTTGGAAGCCCAGCTTGATGGGCGCCGAACTTTGCGCCTGCACAAACCCCGGGAGTGCCAGCGCCGATGCGGTTGCGGCCATGCCCTTCAGCAGGCTACGGCGGGAGGGGGTCATTCCGATCAGTTTCGTCATGTCACTATCCTCTTTCTGTTGGGTCCATCGTTGCGTGGGTTTTGCTGTCTATCGTTTTTATCGTTGGTAAAAGAATGAACGTATGCAAACAAGTTGTCTATGGTTTTGGCTACCCACTGGGTGATGCAAGCAACCAAAGCCCTAGCACCGTATACCCCACCATCAGCGCCGTCAGGGGGAAATGTACACGGGCCTGCGTCCCTGCAGGCGTCAGCCGCAGCGCAAGAATAACCGCAAGGATATGTGCGCCAAGGATCAACGTAAATTGCGCGTTCCAGATAAGCGTCATTATCCATCGATCCGTCAAAAACCCCATCGAAACATAAAAGGCTGGTAAGCCCAGAAAATCATCACCGCGAAACAGGGGGTCGTTCAAGGCGGCAAGCATATATTGTCCGGCGGTCAACAGCGTCGTCAGGTAATGCGCTGCGTGATACCCGGCAGCGATTGCCAAAAACGACAGCATAACGGGCATCAGGTTCGGGCGGGCGGGGTTCGGAGCAGGACCACCGGTTGTGATCAAAACCGCCTCACTCTGTAACAAAGGCCCAAGCCGCAATGCGCACAACACGGTCGCCGCCGTTAGCCCCCAAGTCGCGACCAACCCAAGACTATTCACTCCCACCACAGCAGAACGCCCGGTAAACTCCAACGGATTTTCGCCAATCAGCCCCATATACCAAAAAGTCTCATTCAACCCGTCAAACGTCAGCCCCGCCAGCGACAGCGTGACAAAGGCGATGGCCGATACCGAAAGCGGCGACATCCGCAAAACCTGCGTCCCCGGCCACCCCAGTTTAAGCGTGGCGTGACCTTCGCTAATCTCCAACCAAAACGGCGCGATTTTGGACAGAAACCCAAGGTAGGCCGTCAAAAACTCACCTTGCTCCAACCAAGCCTCACCCTCGGCCACACCCAATACAAAAATCACGGTCCAATAGGTTGCGGTGGCGATGGCAAGGGTTCGGGGGTCATCGGGCGACATGGAAATAATGTAGAACCAGAAAAACCCGAACAGCCCGATGACAGCAGGCAAATGCCCAAACCGTTCCAACCCAATTCCGCCTGTCCGCCCAAGTATCCGGCGGGTCAGCCTGATAGGCGCCGTCCACGGGTTAATCGCCCGCCACAGATTGCCAAAGATCATGCAGCCCATCGGTAAGGCAACCCAGATCACGGCCCAAACCGTCAACGTTAACAGATTGTGCATCGGATCACGCGCGCCTGCAAACCCGACTAGGACCAACGCCAGCAACACAATCCACGCGGCATAGCTAGTCACCGTAACCGGCACCAAAACCCTCCGCGTTATCAGCGTTCGCGCGGTCATTTTGGGCACAAGCCGCGGTGTGGTCGCCAGCAGCCCGGTAATGGCCACAGTTACCGCCGCCCCCAGCATGTAATACCCAGTCGGCAGCGTCATAATGATCGATGGCGGCAGGGCACAGGCAAGCGCTGCCACCGGCAAAACCGCCGCCAGCATAATCCCTAGGACCGCCCCTAACTGCATTAGCGCAAACCGTCCTCGCCCTTAACATCCCATGCCTCAAGTCCGCCCATGCGCGAATGGACCCGCCCACCGCGCGACATCGCAAGGATAAAGGCAATCTCATCCGCCCGCGGTGCATCAGGAACCGATACGGTGATGGCATCGAAATGACTGCGCACATAAGCCGCGTTGATGTGCCCCAAAGGCACATCCAAGGTGGTGGCCATTGTGCCAACTTTCATTGCGCTCGGCACAATAGCCTTGCTGGTGCCCAGCCGTTCGCGCATCGCATATCCCCCCGGCACATGCCACAACGCCCCATGTTCAATTTCACCCGATGCCCCGACAATCGCGCCCTTGCCATAGCCATCAATCCCGTCACGCCCCCCCAGTGCGGCAATCAGCCGATCTGTCAGCAACAGCCCCAGCAGTTTCAGCGCCTCCATTGTGGGTTGCAACGTGGCCTCATACCGGTCGGCAAAAGGGTTCTTGACCACGGCGACGATCGCGGCGCGCTGGTGCTTGGTGTCAGGTGGCGGCCCGCCTTCGTGCAAGATATCTTCAACAATCAGCAGGGTTTTTCGCAAGTTAAAGTCATACATATTCGATATCCTTTGCAAGGCTAAGGGTGCCAAGGGTCCGTGATTGAGAGTGCAGGAAAAGCGCGGCCCCGGCAATAAGCCCGCGAGCAGCATAGGCCTGAGCTGCAGCATACCCGTTGCGCAACGCCGCTGCGACCTCGGATTGGGTCAGTAAGCCAAGGGCTGTGGTCACTAAAATGTCGCCCAAATCACTATCAGCTTTCAGGCTCCGCGCAGGGCGGCGGGTGATTGCCGGATGGCCGGGCAAGTCCACCGCATTGGCGATCATGGTTGCGGCCGCGTCAGCCATCGCAGCGCTATGGGCCACTACTGTCACACAATCGGCAATCCCACACGACAGGCTGCGCCCACCCCGCCCTGATGTGGCAATGCCGCGCGCCGGGTGGTTGTGATGCAAGGTTAACTGCGCAGACCCTGCTCCCACCATTGCGGCCGTCAGACTTTGTTCCGGTGCAAGATGCACCGCAATATCGCCCCCATTATTGACATAGGCACGGGTCAATCCGCTTCCACGGCACATCGTCGCCAACACCTCATCCGCAACAGCCCCAGCCACAGCCGCCATCGGGGTAATAAACGCAGGCCGAAAAGGTACTGTCGCCGCCCCCATCGCTTGCGCGATAGGCCCATTGAATGCGCCTGGCACGGGATCACGTAAATCATCCAACTCCGCGACCAACTCTTCCAACACATACTCAAACCGGGCAATCGCCTGGGCATAGGCTTGCGCTACCTGCGCGCCCTCGGCCCAAAGTATCAGGTCAATCGGCCCATGATGTAGATGCAACCGATCGCCGGAAAGGCACCTAATTTGCGGCCCCATCATCGCGCGCGCCCTGCACTTCGCGAACAATCCAACGCCCTGATTTCATCTTGGTATAAATACCTAAAAACCTGTCCTCTCACCTCAAGCGCTCCCTATCAGAACCAATCCTAGCGCCCGTCGCATATGCCCCACCCTCCCGCATCATCTCGGCCAACGTCTTGATCGCAGCCACATGACCGCCCAGCGCAAGGTACTCCGTACGCGGCAAGGTAAACTCCAGCGGTGCGACCAGCGCAGGGGTAGGCACATAGCCAAAAGCACCGGGGGGCAGTCGCAAAATATCGACCATAAAGGTAATGCCACCTCCAGGCCAAACATAACATTCGGCCCCGCCCGACGTCAGGCGGGTGTGCCGGGCTTGAACTGATCGGGTCAAACGCACCGGGTTTTGCGTGACACCTGCGCGCAATGACCCGCCAGCACCGCCCATAAACAGCACTGTGCAAAGTGATGGCTCGCAGTTTTCATCAATCAGCTTTACCGAAGTCATCAGCGCATCCGGGATCGCTTTTGCTTGCGGCGTCAGATCCTCGTCCAGTTCATAATAGGCAAATTCCTCACCCGTGGTTGACACCATGAGCAGCCGCAACCCTTCACGCGCGCCCTTTTTGGCGTTCCATGCGCCAAGGATTTCCAGCGGGTCATTGATCGATGTTCCCCCCCAGCCCAGTCCCGGTTCAGATACCCGGAAATAGCGACCCGGCGTTGACCGTCGGCCAAGAATCTTGATCCCGGTATCGGCCCAGCCCAGCACCTTGCCTGCTTGATGTTCAGATACGACGCCCGTGATATGGTCATCGACCACAACCACCTCATCCACCAAACCTTGCCATTGGTCCGCAAACATCCCGATGGTGGCCGACCCACACCCAACCCGCATGCGGTTTTCAACCCGGCCATCAACGATTGGCGCTTTGCCTGCTTGGACGGTGACAGTGCTGCCTTGGTCAATCGTCAGTTCCACCGCTTCAGCATTGCACAGAGCCAAAAGCGCGGCACATGTTACGCGCCCTTCCGCCTTTTCGCCGCCCGTCAGATGATGCACCCCGCCTAGCGACAGCATTTGGCTGCCGTATTCTGCGGTGGTCACATGGCCAATCGCCTCACCTTGCGCGCGCACGGTGGCACCTTCAGGGCCAAGAAAACGGTCAGTGTCGATTTTGACCTTCACCCCGCAATAGGAAAAGATTGCCTCGGTCACCACGGTCACCATATCTGCGCCGTCGATTTCGGAAGCGATGATAAACGGCGCAGGTTTATAGTCGGGATATGTAGTGCCAGAGCCGATACCAGTGATCTGGGCATCCGCCGGAAACGGATCGCCCTCCCAGTCTCGACTGGCAAAAGGAACCACGCGCCCTCCACTCGCTAGCGTCTTGGACAGCAACACAACCGGATCAGTTCGGATGATGCGGCCCGCATCATTGGCATAGCGGTCGCAAGCGCCAGTTTGACCGGGGGCGATATAGCACATCACGGGGCAAGCATCGCAGCGGATTTTGTCAGGCGTTGTCATCGCGAGCCAAATTTTCTGCGGCCGGTGCGGGGGTGCGCCAGAGAATTAGGTATTTTTGCCAAGATGAAATGCAAAGTCATGGGTTTGCCTTTTGCATCGCGGCCAAAACGCGGTGTGGAAGGGCGGGCAGGCGCATAATTTCGGCCCCCGTTGCGTGGCGAATGGCGTTCAGTATCGCAGGTGCGGTGGGGATAAGGACATGTTCGCCCAAACCTTTTGCCCCAAAGGGGCCGTGGGGATCGGGCACTTCGATCAGCAGGCTCTCAATCTCGGGCATGTCGCCTGCGGTGGGAATTAGGTAGTCATGCAGGTTTTCGGTGCGACCCGGCAGGTATTCTTCCATCAAGGCTAAACCAAGCCCTTGGGCAATCCCGCCTTCTATCTGACCGGTGGCAAGCAGCGGGTTTATGGTGCGACCAACATCATGGGCAGCCGTGATTTTGATCAGTTTTACGGTGCCAAGGTCAGGGTCCACCTGCAATTCCACCATCTGCGCCCCAAAACCGTAAACGGCATAGGGCGTGCCTTGGCCATTCGCATCAAGGCCTGTGGTCGGCGGGTCATAGGTTTCTTCTGCCATCAAGGCATAGCCTTGGGTATTTGGCGGCAGGCTGTTTAGCAAGATCTGGGCAGACTGGCCGCCTTCGATCGCGGTGACCGTGGTGCCATCAAGCACCAAACTGGCCGCATCGCCCATATTCACCCGGCGCAAGATATCTGCCCGCAAGGCCGTCCCCGCCGCGTGGGCTGCCCGCCCCGTGACATAGGTTTGGCGGCTGGCCGAGGTTTTGCCGCCATCGGGCGTCAGGAACGTATCTGCCCCGATCAATTGAAACTGCGCCAGCGGTAATCCCAATGCGTCGGCGGCGATTTGGGTGATAACCGTGTTCGATCCTTGGCCAATATCGGTAGCCCCTTGGTGCAGCATCAACTCGCCTTGGGCTGTGATTCCCAGCCGAATGGTCGATGGATTGGGCAGTCCCGTATTGCCACACCCGTACCAGCACGACGCAACGCCAACCCCTCGCCCCGGTAGTTTCTGCGCCAACGCAAGCGCGCGTTGCCAATGGGGGCGTAGGGCGGTCAAACACTCGACAATCCCTGCCGCTTGCAGCTCTTGCCCTGTGACGGTTGTCTGGCCATTGCGCACCGCGTTCAGCACGCGAAATTCCAGCCGGTCTATCCCCACTTGATCTGCAAGCTTGTCATAGATGGTTTCTTGCCAGATCGCAGCTTGTGGGACGCCAAAGCCGCGAAATGCTCCCGCAATCGGGTTGTTGGTATGTACCGCACGGGCGACAGCGCTGTAATTAGGGGTGAAATAAGGGCCCGAGGCATGGACAGGCACGCGGTTCGCGACCGTTGGCCCCCAACTTGCATAGGCGCCTGTATCAAACACCCCGTCAAACTCCAGCCCCGTTATCCGCCCCTCCGCGTCACAACCCATGCGTCCGATCATCTGTGCCGGATGGCGTTTGGTGGTCGAAGCCATGCTTTCCGCACGCGAATAGGTCATCCGGCACGGCCGTCCGGTTTTCAGCGTGACCAACCCAATAAGCGGTTGCAGCGATACATCCAATTTCGCACCGAACCCTCCGCCAACTGCGGATGGGATAATGCGAAGGCGGTCCTGCGGCAGGCCCAAAACGGCGGCGGTTTCATCGCGGTCCATGATGGGCGCTTGGGTGCAGGCGCGGATCACTAGCACATCGCCATCCATCCACGCCGCCCCCGCCTCGGGTTCAATATAGGCATGTTCAACAAAAGCGGTGTCTATCGTGGCGCTGGCGATATGGGCGGAATTGGCAAGGGCTATAGCCGCATCACCACGGCGCACGGCCCCTTTGATCAGGGTGTTACCCGCCCGGTTTTCGTGAATTTTGGGAGCATCAGGTGCGCTGGCCGCCATTGGCGATAGCAGCGGCGGCAAAATCTGCCAAGCCACAGGGAAATCCGTCAGATCAGGCGCTGCGCTGCCGTCTTCATGGGCAACAAGGGCCACTGCCTCACCGCGCAGGCGAACATGTGCTGAGGCAAGAGCGGGTTGGTCGGCAAAGGGGGGAATGGCGCCGAAACAGTTGATGCCGGGAATATCTGCGGCGGTGAAAACCAGTGCGCTGTGGGTCTTGGCCCAAGCGTCCGTATCACCAAAGGTAAAACGCGCCGAGGGGTGGGGCGAACGGATTGCCCGCACCACCAAACCGCCGGGCTGCCACAGATCCGCTCCAAAAATGTCCCCTGCCACTTTGGCGGCTCCGTCAAGGCGTGGGGTCGCAGCGCCAACCGCCTTGCCCACGCTGGGCATCGCTGCTGCTGATGCTGGGTTCGTATCACAAACGGCCGCGATAATTTTGGTATAGCCGGTGCAGCGGCACAGCACGCCGCCCAATGCGGCCTTTGCTTGATTTGGTGTGGGCGAAGGGTTGTTTGCCAACAAAGCGCTGGCAGTCATCAACATGCCGGGTGTGCAGATACCGCATTGTGCAGCACCATGGCGATGAAACGCCTCGCGCAGCCGGGTCAGGATATCGATCTGCGCCTCAACCGTTTGGACATGCAGCCCTTGGACGCGGGCGGCGGGAGTAAGGCACGCGCAAACCGCCTGCCCCTCCACCAGCACCGTGCAAGCCCCGCAATCGCCCGCATCACAGCCGACCTTGGTCCCCATCAGCCCCGCTTTTTCACGCAACGCCTCTGACAGGCGCAGGCTGGGCGGGGCATCAAAACTTGCCGGTTGACCGTTCAGGGTTAGCGAGATTTTCATGCAAAGTCCTTGCAGATCTGGGCAACCGCGCGGCGCAGCAGTTCGGTCGCAGCATGGGTGCGATAGTCGGCAGTGGCGCGCAGGTCATCCATAGGGGATAGGGCAGCCGCGACTTGGGCAGCGCTGATCGCTTCGGCGGCAGTCACCGTAGGTTGGCCAATCAGCGCAGCCTCAACCGTGCCAAGCCTTTGGGCCGTGGCAGAGCAGGCCCCAATAGCAAGCGCCGCGTGGCTGATCCGGCCATCTTGCGCCGTGATCCGCGCCGCAACCATCGCGATTGAAATCACCAGATAAGCCCGTGCACCAAGCTTGATGAAACTGGATTGGCCGGTGAGCGAGGCGCTTGGAACAATGATCGCAGTCAAAATCTCATCCGCCTGCCGGGCCGTTTTGCGCGGGCCAAGTAAGAACGCAGACAAGGCAAGCTGCCGGATGCCACTAGCGCTGACCAGTTCCACAACGGCATCCACGGCCAACAATGGCGGCACCCCATCTGCGGCGGGTGAGGCATTGCACAGGTTGCCGCCCAATGTGCCAGCATTCTGGATCTGCGTCCCGCCAACCTGCAAGGCGGCCTGTTGCAATGCCTTCAGCGCAGGCGGCAGCGTGGCCTTGGCGATATCTGTCCATGTGGTACAGGCTCCGATCCGCAAACCCTCTTGCGTTTGAGAAATTCCGCGCAGGCCCGGCAAGGCCGCTACATCAATAACACACTCCGCAAGGGTTGCCTGCTGCGTGGCAGGATAAATATCGGTTCCACCCGCCAAAATGCGCATATCCGGGCCAAGGGCACGCAACGCTTCGTCCAAGGTTTCCGGATGCAAATAGCTGGTCATTTCGCTCGTCAGTTTGTTTGTGTACAAACACTGTGCTGCGCCGACCTGCCTTCTGTCAACGTTGTTGCGCGCGCGCTTTTCGGACGCTATCCCAAAGGGGTGGAACCCAAAACGCCCCCTTTGTTTAATGATGATCCGCCTGCATCGGGCGGCTACCGTTTGGAGGACCAAATTGGATATGTTCTGCGCCGGGTGACGCAGCGCCACCTGTCCTTGTTTTCCGAAATGATCCCCGATGTGACGACAACCCAGTTTGCAGTGCTGGCACGTTTGGCCGAACTTGGGCCACAATCGCAAAACCACTTGGGGCGGGCCACGGCGATGGATGGGGCGACGATCAAAGGCGTTGTCGACCGATTGGTCCGCCAAGGCCTCGTGCAAACCAGCGCCGACAGCCAAGATCGCCGCCGCCTTACCATTGGCCTTTCCCCCGCAGGCCAAGCGCTGTTCGCTGCCCGGATTGCGGCTGCCACGCGTGTTTCAACCCGCACCTTGGGCCCTTTGACCCCTGCTGAACGCGCCCAGCTTTTGGACTTGCTGTCACGACTGACCTAACAGCTTGCCACACCGCACCTGTCATCTGACTGTTACAAAAAAGGTTGCAAGGTTAGCGCTAGCGTTGCAACCTCCTCCTTAAGAACACAAACGAAAAACGTCCTGGGAGGGAATCATGCGTAATTTTACACTCGCAGCGTCCGTTTTGGCGCTGGCTACCGGATTGTCGGCAAGCGGTGCAATGGCGGCTGGCAAACTCAACCTGTACTGCTCGGCTCAAGAAGATTGGTGCCAGCTTATGGCCCGTAGCTTTGAAGAGAAAACCGGGATCGACGTCGATATGACGCGCAAATCTTCGGGGGAGACTTTCGCCCAGATCAAAGCCGAAGAAGTGAACCCAAAGGGCGATGTTTGGTGGGGTGGCACCGGTGACCCCCATCTGCAAGCTGCCGAGGAGGACCTGACCGAGCCCTACGTCTCGCCCATGCGCGACCAGCTTCACTCTTGGGCCATCTCGCAGGCCACATCGGCAGGCGACAAGACTATTGGCATTTATTCCGGCGCATTGGGCTTTGGCTATAACACCAAGCTTTTGGCCGATGCTGGCCTAACCGCCCCTGCTTGCTGGGAAGACCTGACCAAGCCAGAATTCAAAGGCAAAGTGCAAATGGCGAACCCCAATTCGTCCGGCACCGCCTACACCACCTTGGCCACGATGGTTCAGCTGTTCGGTGAGGAAAAAGGCTTTGACTACATGAAGCGCCTTCATGGCAACATCAACCAATACACCAAATCCGGTTCGGCTCCGATCAAAGCGGCAGGTCAGGGTGAAACCACAGTTGGTATCGTGTTCATGCATGACAGTGTCGCACAAACCGTTGCAGGCTTTCCGGTCGTGACCGTGGCGCCATGCGAGGGGACCGGGTATGAAATCGGGTCTATGTCGATCATCAAAGGCGCGCGCAATATGGACGAAGCGAAAGTGTTCTATGACTGGGCGCTATCGGCCGAGGCACAAACATTGGCGCTGCAAGTCAACGCCTTTCAAGTGATGTCGAACATGGCTGCCACCTCATCTGATCTTGCGCCAAAAATGGACCAGATCAAGCTGATCAACTATGATTTCAAGCTCTATGGTTCATCGGATGAGCGTAAACGCTTGTTGTCCAAATGGGATAACGATGTCTCGACCTTGCCGCAGTAAACCCATTGCGCACTGTCACATCTGAACGCACGTCACACCCGGTTTTGACCTTTTGGGTCATCGCCGGGTGGGCAGGCTTCCTCCTCCTCCCTTGGTATGGGGTGGAGGATTTTTATACCTTTGAATGGCTGTTTGACGGCTGGCCGATGGACGGCGATTATGCACCTGCCGCCTTTCTGATCGCGCAAGGGCAAAAGCTGTGGCTCGCCCCTATGCTGCTGGCGTTGATCGCCCCGCTGTTCGTGATGCGACGGCGCAAAACAGACCCTATCTATGGCAAAGTGCTCATCATTGCAGGTGGCTTTGGTTTTGCGTGGATGATCGCGCAGGGGCTGGGGATTGGCCTGCGCGGCTATAACTTTGGCTGGATGACCGCTCTGTTCGGCGACCTTGGCGACCGGCAGTTTGGCATGGGCTACGGCGCGCTGATAGTGGCAAGCGCTTTCTTGTTTTTGTTCACCCAAGGTATCGCCGCGCGCGGTGCGGTGAACGGCGATGTGTTCGTAACTGCGGCCATTGGTGGTGTGATCACCATTGTCAGCATTTTCGTGTTTTTCCCAATCGTTAAGATGCTGGGCGCTGCATTCATTTCCGATGATGGTGGCTATTCGATTGTTGAATTCTTTGGCAAGTTCGTTGATCGCCGCATCTGGGGTTTGGGCTGTTTTTCCGGCACCAATTGTGGAGCGGCGTGGAATTCGCTGATTTTGGCGGTGCTCGTTGGGGTTCTCACCACTGTTCTAGGCCTTATCTTTGCACTCGTCCTGACCCGGTCAAACTTTAAGTATAAACAAGCCTTGCGCGCCTTGACGGTCTTGCCAATCATCACCCCGCCTTTCGTGATCGGCCTTGCGCTGATCTTGCTGTTCGGCATGTCGGGCACTGTCACGCAATGGGTTGCAGGCGTGTTTGATATGCAGCCAACCCGCTGGCTCTACGGCATGCCGGGGTTGTTAATCGCGCAGGTGCTGGCTTTTACCCCCATCGCGTTCTTGGTGATGATCGGCGTGGTCGAAGGCGTATCGCCCAGCATGGAAGAGGCCGCGCAAACCCTGCGCGCCAACCGCTGGCAGACCTTCCGCACCGTTTCCTTGCCCCTAATGCGGCCCGGTTTGGCTAATGCTTTTTTGCTCGGTTTCATCGAGTCGATGGCCGATTTCGGTAACCCGCTGGTGTTGGGAGGCAATTATGACGTGCTCTCCACCGAGATTTTCTTTGCCATAGTCGGCGCGCAATATGACCAATCCCGCGCTGCGATTTTGGCTTTGGTCTTGCTGGGCTTCACCCTTGGCGCATTCTATTTGCAGCGGTTCTGGTTGGGAAAGAAAAGCTATACCACCGTCACTGGCAAGGGTGATGCCGGCGTGCATCCGCAAATGCCGCTTGGCCTTGCGCTGCCCGTCTATGTGATTGCAGGCCTGTGGGCGCTGTTCACGATCGGGGTCTACATCTACATCGTCTACGGCTCGTTCGTGCAGCTTTGGGGTGTTGATGACAGCCTGACACTGACGCATTACAAAACCGCCTTTGCAATTAGCTGGGGGGATAACGGATTCCGTTGGACAGGCTCTGCCTGGGACAGTTTCTGGACCACAATCATGATCGCCACGATCGCAGCCCCGTTTACGGCGGCCGTGGGGTTGATCACGGCTTATCTTCTGACGCGCCAAAACTTTGCGGGTAAGAAGTCGTTTGAATTTGGCACCATGCTATCTTTTGCCATTCCCGGCACGGTGATCGGTGTGGCCTATATTCTTGCCTTCAACGTCCCCCCGATCGAGATTACCGGCACGGGCATCATCTTGGTCATCAGCTTTGTGTTTCGCAACATGCCCGTGGGTGTGCGGGCCGGAATCGCATCGATGAGCCAGCTTGACAAGTCGCTGGATGAAAGCAGTCTGACACTGGGTGCAAATTCATGGCAAACCTTCCGGCTGGTCATTTTGCCTTTGCTGCGGCCCGCGATCTTGGCGGCGCTGGTGTACAGTTTTGTCCGTGCAATGACGGCGATTTCGGCGGTGATTTTTCTGGTATCGGCCCGTTATGACATGGCCACCAGCTATATCATCGGGCGGGTGGAAAATAACGACTATGGGCTGGCGATTGCCTACTCTACCGCGCTTATTTTCGTGATGCTTTTTGCGGTCGGAATGCTTCAACTTGCAGTGGGGCGCACGAAAATCGGGCGGCGGTCATCGAATTCTGGGGGGCATTAATATGGTCAAGATCAACGCCAAGGCGGCCTCAGTCAGTTTTCGGGGGGTCAGCAAGGTTTATGGCCGCGATGTGGTGGCCGTCGATAATATCGATCTAGAGGTGGTGGCGGGGTCTTTGGTGACCTTGTTGGGGCCTTCAGGTTGCGGGAAGACCACGACGCTGCGGATGATTGCCGGCCTTGAAATGCCTACGCGCGGGCAGATCTTTATCGGTGACAAGGATGTATCAACTCTGCCTGCGACTGACCGGGACGTTTCGATGGTGTTCCAAAGCTATGCCCTTTTTCCGCATATGAGCGTGATGGAGAATGTGAGTTACGGGCTGAAGTTTTCCGGCTTTGACAAGTCTGAAACCAAGGATAGGGCGGTGGCGGGGCTGGGGCTGGTTGGATTGACCGGTTATGGCGACCGCTTGCCAAGCGAGCTTTCGGGCGGGCAGCAGCAAAGGGTTGCGGTGGCGCGGGCATTGGTTTTGGAACCGCAGGTTTTGTTGTTTGATGAACCCTTGTCGAATTTGGATGCCAAGCTGCGCCGTCAGGTGCGCGAGGAGATCCGTGAGATCCAGCAAAATCTGGGGCTGACGGTGGTTTATGTGACCCATGATCAAGAAGAGGCGCTGGCGGTTTCAGACGAGATTGTGGTGATGAGGAACGCCGGCATCGCCCAAAAAGGCACGCCCCGCGATTTGTATGAAGCGCCGGCCAGTGCCTTTGTGGCGGACTTTATCGGTGAGGCGAATTTGATCCCTTGCGAGATTTTATCCGTGACAGGCGATATGGCTGAAATCGGGATCGGGTCGTTTCGGCACTCTTTGGTTTCAAGGGGTTTGAAGCCTGGAAAAGCAAGGGTTGCGGTGCGGCCCAGCCGGGTCCGAATTGGTGCGGAGGGGCAGGGGATGCCTGCTAAAATTGCCAAGGCGACCTATGTGGGCAGCCGGATGGAATACACGGTTGAGGCCGAATTTGGCAGCCTTTTTGCGGTGCTGGATGATGTGACCGACCCCTTGAAAATCGGGGATCAGGTCATGCTGTCCTTTGCCGCGTCAGGGCCGGTTTTGGTGCCTGAATAGGGCAGATGTTCACGCGCGGACATTTTTGCAACCTATTGATATAAAAAGAAACTATGTTTTTTGTTAACCAAATATTAGTGCGTACGCGGGCTTCTTGGCCACGCTAAAACGCACCGGTTTTCAAGCCATCGCTAGCAAAGCCGCCGCCTCATAGCGGCGCAAGGACGGGCGGGCGCTGCGGCTTGGTTTCGAGGCAAGGTCGGGGAACAAGGCGTCCAGCTCTGCCTCGACCAGATGGTCGGCGTCATGGGTGCCGCGCTGATAGCTTTCGGTGGGGATCCCTTCGGCAAAGACAATTTCGTGCTGATTCAGCAAAAGATGGTAGTAGGTGACCTGATCGCATGGCGCGCGGGTAATTGTGCGGTCGTTTTGCAAGTTTGCGGCACTTACCAGTATCTCAGCTTCGCCGAAGAGCAGCTCGGCCCGCCAATCGCACAGCATCATGCGATGGGCAGGTGAGGTGCGCATGTCGCGGATGTTGCCCATTGCCCCTGCGCGAAACAGGATTGGGGCAAAACGACCATCGCCCGGAACCGTGCGAGTCAGCACTCCGCGCAAAGGTTGTGGACCGTTGTCAATGGTCAGGATCATGGTGCCGGGGGTCAGCGCCTCAATCGGCATTGGGCCTGTCGCGGTGTCAATCAGCGTGCCGGCCGTAAAAAAAGCCACGTTGAGGTTATCAAAGCTAAGGTCGGTGCGGGATACCCCGGTCAAGGTGATCGTGCCGCCAAGCGCTGTTAGGCCTGTATAATCACCGACCGACTGGTTCAGGATGCCATCATCAACGAAATCGTCGCGCAGCTTGTTGATGCTGTTGTAATGGGCGGAGAGATCTAGAAAGTCGTTGTTGTCTTGGAAGGTGTCGGTGATGCCGCCGGTATTGCCCGCGTTAAAATCGGTGATCGTGACGTTGCTGCCGATGGTGTAGTTGAAGCGGTCATTGCCCGCCCCACCTGTCAGGGTGTTAGTGTTCGCGCCACCACTGAGCGTATCATTGCCCGCGCCGCCATTTAGAGCGTCATTGCCAATGCCGCCAAACAAAAGGTCGGCATCGTCTTCACCGTTAAGGGTGTCGTCACCATCGCCACCATAAAGTGTATCGAGCCCGGTGCCGCCATAAAGCAGGTCATTGTCATCGCCACCGTACAGAATGTCATTGCCGCCATCGCCGTAAAGCGTGTCATTGCCTGCGCCACCGAGCAGGCTGTCATTGCCTTCGACCCCCATCGGGACGCCGGTGACAGAATAGGTTGGACCGGGGGGCAACCCCAGCATGGGCGAGGTGAGCAGGTTTTGCGTGCCACCTGTGCCGGGGCCGCTGATGGTGGCCGCAAGGGTATCGCTGCCCAGGTTCTCCCAATAGCGGATTTGGATGGTGTAGGTTTGGTTCGGGTCCAGAAGCACATCGCCCCAGCGCGTGGTGGTGCTTTGGTGAAAGTCGTTATTGAGGTAGTTGAGCGTACCGCCGGTTTGGTTGTTAACGTTCAGCGCCACGCCGGCAGAGTCAAAGATCTGTATGGTCGAACCATCATCCGAAGAGGTGGTCAGCCGGAAGGTGCCGCCATCGGTAGTGTTCAGCGTGGAGGTGTAGACGACGCCAAAATCTTCGGGGTTGGCGCCGGGCGTGCCGCGCATGGTGTTGGTGACACCGCTTTCATTAAAATCGGTGACATAGCCCGACCCTGTGCGAGTCGCCGTGGTAAAGGCTGCTGGCGTAAATGCCTGACCTGCGCCGCTGCCAAAGTTATAGTTGAAGGTTTCGAAATGCCACGCGCCCTGCGCCGCGCCATCGCCGTGCAGCAGGTCGTTTCCGGCCTGTCCATTGATGGTATCATTGCCAAGGCCACCGGTCAGTGTATCGGTCCCGGTTGAGGCGGTGATCGTTTGATTGCCCTGTGCACCGGGATTTGTGTTTGTGTTCGTAACCATCAGAAGAATCCCACGCGTACCAGTACACTGTCGTTTATCCATCCAAGATATTAAGAAAAAGTGGGAAATTGGACGCTATCGTGTCAGAATAAGCGGTTGGGGGCGTTGGGCGGCTTTCCTTTTGCGCAGGTGTTGTTAGCGTTATCAAAAGCTTGGATCAGGAAGGGAAAGCCATGTTTGTGCGCTGCGCATTTTTCAAAGGGACAATTAAGGCGGGGATGGAAGAGGCGTTTCATGCCCATTGGCGCGACCATGTTTTGCCCCATTGGCGGGCGTTTCCGCATGTGCTGGAAGTGCGGGTAATGCGGGATGTGGAAAGCGATGATGATACCAGCCGTTTTCCTTTGGTCATGGCGATGAAATTTGCCGAGCGCGGGCATATCGCCGAAGCGCTGGCATCGGATGTGCGTTGGGCGAGTAAGGCGGCATCCAAGCCGTTGATTGATATGCTGGACGGCTATGTGATCCATACGGTGTTTGAAACGGATGAGTTTAGTCCAGTTGGCTGACTTGTGTTTACGCCTGCAATGGTTCTATGTGGGTGCGTTCTCGGGGCGGGGTGAAACTCCCCACCGGCGGTGATAGCCCGCGAGCGCCTTCTTTGGAGGGGTCAGCAGACTCGGTGTAATTCCGAGGCCGACGGTATAGTCCGGATGGAAGGGACAAAGGGTGTGGTGGTTTTTACCGCCATGGCCGCGCCTTGGGAGCCTGACATGTAAAGGAAGGTTCCTATGACTAAGTTGAAAATCGCGTTTATCAAAGCCCGCTGGCATGCCGAGATTGTAGATCAGGCATTCGTGGGGTTTGTTGCCGAAATGAAGGCCACCGGGCGCGATGTGCAGGTGGTAAGCTATGATGTGCCGGGGGCGTTTGAGATGCCTTTGCTGGCGCAAAAGCTGGCGGAGACGGCTATGTTTGATGCTGTTGTCGCGGCTGCTTTGGTGGTGGATGGTGGCATTTACCGGCATGATTTTGTGGCGGCGGCTGTGGTGAATGGGCTGATGGAGGCGCAGATGAAAACCGGCGTTCCGGTGTTTTCGGTCAGTCTGACGCCGCATCATTTCCAGCCTACGCCAGAGCATATCGGATTTTACTCCCAACATTTCCTGAAAAAAGGGGCCGAGGCCGCGCAGGCGGTTTTGGGGGTGGTGGATCTGGATTTGACGTTGGGTTAACCGTTGTAGGCCTGATCTGCCAAAGACTTGACCTGATTAAACAATTCGGCGGTTGCGACCACCACGCGGCCGCCGTTTTTGATCATGTCATCGGCGTCTTGGACTTCTACCTGCCCCCCCGCTTCTGCGATCATCAGCTGGCCTGCAAGGCAATCCCATGCGTTCATGTGTTCCTCGACATACCCCAGCAACTTGCCTTGGGCGACATAGGCAAGGCTGAGGGCGCCGGAACCGTTGCGCCAAAACACGCCGCCCGCCTTGATCAGATTATCCATCAGGGTGATGACCGCGCCAGACTGGCGGGTGCGGCCCGAAAAGCCTACGCCAAGTGAACCGTTGGTGAGGGGGCGACCGTTCAGTACACGGATCGGTTTGTCGTTGCAAAAGGCACCGCCGCCCAGCATGGCGTGGTTGCATTCATCATGCACGGGGTCG
>Ga0213868_10001324_pt1 | contig 23816 bp, 19 predicted proteins | sample PICome_9_FD_160087 | JGI IMG/M metagenome (GOLD analysis project Ga0213868, IMG submission 160087) | Coastal seawater microbial communities near Pivers Island, North Carolina, United States - PICO127 | ecosystem: Environmental > Aquatic > Marine > Coastal | place: USA: North Carolina... | reverse complement strand
ATCCATAAAGCAACCATATCCACTCCTCTCATACGAAATTTTTGATGTTCTTGTTGCGGGGTTTCTTTTCTGGAATATATACTAGTAGGGTGATTGGGATCGTAGGCACGTAAAGGATTAATGACGGATTTTGTCATGGACGATGTTGAAAGAGCAGTATGCGCTCCATTGTCATCCAAACTTGAAATCATGAAGGACAATCGTAAAAACTCCTTGTACGTCAATGAATTAGGTGTCACACCCAATTTTCCCTTGTAATTCTTATCGAATTCATTTGGATCTTGCATAGTCAATGACGCATGAAGCATTTTCTTCGCACTGTATTTGCATTTCGGCAATATTGCAGCAAAGTAATCTCCACATGGTATACTTAATACGGCTGAACAGGAAGCCGATCCATGGGTGGTTGGTTTATGTAAGAGTTTTTCTTCTGCAATGGCTTTCGTTGCCCATACTTCAAACGTGGACAACAATGTACTAATATCTTCATCTTTGGACATACGACCTTTCCCAATACGGTTTTGTTTTCTCTTCCATATCTCATTCGCCAACTGTTCCTTGGCCTCTTCGAATTGTCGATTCATGATTTGAACGTATTTACTGGAAGTATGATGATCTGATTGTTTGATATATTCGACCTGCGACGAGAACATGTGATATTGCTGCACATCACGTCGATAAATGATGGCACTGAGAACATCTTGAGGGGAAATAACGACACGTCCCAACTTTCGTTTCCTGTGAACATCAGTATTTAAATTCTCACGATTCTCGTGGTCCGTTGCAAACTCAGCATGGAACCGAGTGAAAAAATCAGCCAACATCAACAAGGCATCAAGATCTTGACTGGGTAGATCGGTAAGATCGATTAGTTTGTCATTTCCCATCATCATTGTTGGATCTTCTAACTTCATAGTCAAAGTATCTACTGACTGAAGTGTAAGAAAAAAAGAGTAATTGTAGGGAAACAGTGTTAAATCTATGTATGAAACTATTGAAGTCCGAATCACCGAATAGAAAATCGTCTATCGTCTACGAGTATCGTCTTCGTTTTTTTAGAGAGGAAAGGAGGTCTCTCATTCGGTGGAGGAGCGGGATCAAAAGAGAGAAGGAGGTTTCCAAATATTCGTTTCCCGCCAAAAATATCGCCTACGTAGGTTCAAGGTCGCTTTTGGATTTTTTTTCTCCAAAACGAGCCAAAACAAACAAACATAAAACACCTAAGTAGAAAGAATGTTCAAGCAATTGGTTGCCGCCCTCGCCCTCAGCTCTGCTGCTGCTTTCGCTCCTAACTCTCCAATCTCTACCAAGAGTGCGGTTGTAAGGTACGAATTGAATTTCTAGATTTTACAATGATGGATGTGGTGCAATGGTTGCACGTGAGTTGTCTCGTCTTCATGTTGAATCGCGAGGATACGGTTCTTCGCGCGTGCGCGCGCTTTGGAACCGATATAACGATATGCGTTGTGATTGTGTTTGTATCCATATACATATATATACAATCATTGAATCCTCCTTGCAATTCACATGGGGTGCATCTGAAACCAATCCATCATACATGTGTCTCTATATGTGTAATGGGGGTTGAAAGAACGAGATCGATAGAGCCTAACAATCAAAGTCTCTCTTGATACATGTTTTGTTTGTCATTAAAAAAATATATGCGTTTCCTAACTCCAAATTCGTTTCTTCCAACAGCGAGACTTCCCAAAATTTAGTCGTCATCAGTGATCTCGAAAAGGGAATGGCTGATTGGGAAGCTGAATACCCCGACTTCGCCAAGTGGGGATGGGGACCCTCTGTTCAGGCCGAAAAGTGGAACGGACGTCACGCTATGTTTGGATGGGTATTCATCTGCGCCACCGCCTATGCCAAGGGACATGGACTTATCCCCGACTTTGACACTCCCCTTGACTTTAAGGAGTGGGGAACTCTTGCCACCATCTCTGGAAAGAATACCATCACCAACGGACGTGCCATCATCTTGATTGCCAATGTGCATGCCTTCATGGTTGGACTTATGGCCACCATCTGCCCCTTGCCTTTCTCTGATCCTCTTTTGCTTGATCCTCTTCAGGGAGACATGTACGAGAAGGCCAAGAGCACCAAGCCTTACGGAGTTATGCCTGCTATGAAGTTCGGACTTACCGAGGAGGCTGAGATGTACAACGGAAGAATGGCCATGCTTGGACTTACTGCCGTTGCCGCTGCTTCCTTCGTGGAGGGAAAACCCATCCTTGACGTTGTCAATGAGTGGGTTGGAGGTGCTTATTACTAAGCATTCTTTTTTTGTCGAACTGTAAAACAGAAAAACAACAACAACAATAACAACTATATGAAACATATGTTGGTCGCAATTAGAAATGTTTTTACATTGAGACTAAGTAATGTGACATGTCCATTGTTTCCATAACTCCACAATGGCATGATCCTCTGTAGGCATAGAATACTAAATATATAAATCTTAATGTGCCAACAGAAAAAATATTGTTTCCATACTTTTTGTTAGCATGAGTGAGAAAGTGGCACAATGTACAATTTCAAAAATGTATGAGTATGAGAGAGAGAGAGAGTATTAGATTAGGACAAAGTATATATTTCGTTTTTTTAATTCAGTGCTTCACATAATTCATTGTAACCCTGTTGACACACTTCAAAAGCGTGATCAGTAAACAAATGTCTAGTTTCTACACCTCCCACATTCTCCAACTCATCCGAAATCTTAATCCCAACAGGAACATATCTGACATTTCTCTGTTCACCTACTCCAGCTTCAACGACATCAGGGGGAGGACAAAGGTCATATGTCACCATACTGACTGAATAGTAATGTGTCGGAACCTTACTCTTGTTGCCCATAAGACGGAACATATCCACTGTCTTTTGGTCAAATTTAGCAATGGGTACCTTTCCTGTTTCAAGGTCCCTACGATCACGACCACCACTTGGAGCAACCCAAATCATCGCCCCACCACTTTTCTTCATCTGTAACATACCATTCATAGCGGCAAGATTTTGCTTTTGTTTCAACGGTTTCGTCTCAGGGTCAGCATCAATATGCTTCTTAGAATGAATACAAATCAAGTTGCGACCCATGGAAAATGGAATGGCGAGCATATCTGTGGTAACCTTGTGTCCAGCGACATAGGTAACATTTTCAGCCTCTTTTCCATATCCCGCCTTCTCCAACAAACATGTCATTACCTGAGGATCCGCCTCCGATTGATGATTAGCAAAGAATACAACATTTTCACCATTCTTAATTTGTTCCATAGCCTTATCCAATCCCTCTTGTCCCAATACCACAGATTTATTCATGTCAATGACAGGACGAAAGAAGTCTGTTCCAAAAGAGTAAAAATCCACAGTGTTCCCATCTTCTTCTTCTGGATTTCCCTTCAATGCCTTATGTGTCACCCCAAATACAAACTTATCCTTTAACCCATATTGAACAGCATATTGCATAGCTTTCATCATGTTCTTAGCAGCTAATTCAGGTGAAACATTCGTATTCCCCGCTTTGAATGCATGGTTGCACGCAGTGAAATATTCCTTGGTAAAGTGTACAAGAGGGGCCTCCATTTCAGGTTTGGAAATGGACGCCTTCAGTTTATCCGTGACTTGAGTAAAGGCTGCACTGAAATGAGGGTCCATTCCGTCCATGGCTGTAGCGGCAGTGGTAGTAGTAGGAGCGGGAGAGGTGGAGGTCATGACGCGTGTTCCGAATCTCGCGCTGTTGGTCGTTGGGGTATGGGTGATGAATCCTTGTACTCCTTTCAATGTAAGGACGATTCCTACTGTGATGGATGAGATTCTCATGGTTTCTGTTTCACGTGTGCTTTGATGAAGAATTAGAAGAAGACGACGAAGCAATGAGAGACGAGGTGTTGTTTTGTTCTGTGAAAAGCGAAAAGGAGAAAAACGTAAAACGTGGGCCGCATTTTTGTGAGTTACGTGTTTTGTCTATCCTTGTTTGGTGGGGAGGTGAATTCTCTGCCATTGACTCGAATTTCGAAAACTTCGCCGCAGAACAAGTCATAAATGTATATCTAAGTAGATATATGTATGAATGAATTACATCCATCTATATCTAATCATATATTATATAGATATTGAACAACAATTCGAAAGAGGATTCTTTTCTTAACTACAAATTCAGATCGGAACCAGCATTGATTGGGAAACCATCAGGTTTGACGCGTGCATGTGTATCCAATCAGTATCATCATTGGTATCTCAGTTACTACTACTTCTTATAATCGGCTATGCACCGATTATAGTTTGGTCCTTTGACATTCAATCTTTCCCTCAAAGATTAAAACCCATAGGAATACAAAAGAAGATCCATTATGTTACTTCTCTGTCAACCAATCAAAGTTTTAAAACAACCTTACGATCCGTCTCTTCTCCATCCGATATCCCATCCAAACCTATTCCAAAGGAGAATAATACCAAAGATACTACTACTCATATACAAGCTCATAAAGACTTGGATAGGAAATACAAAGAATATCATGACAACAAATTAGATCTACGGTTGGCTCTTCTCGACAATTACGATTCTTACACGTACAATATATTCTCATACCTTTCCACCATTTGCAAGGAACCGCCGATAGTGATATCCAATAATGCATACAGTTCATGGAATGAATTAAGTCAATCTATAGGGAAAATAGATGGTATAGTGATCAGTCCAGGACCTGGGAGACCAGATAGAAAACAAGATATTGGGATTTGTCTTGAAGCTATCGCGGAAAATGAATCCATGCCGATTTTGGGGATATGTCTTGGACATCAGGCCTTAGGTCATTATTATAATGCTACTGTGGATTTGGCACCCTGTGGTCCGATCCATGGTTTGACGAGTCAAGTGACTTATACCAATGATACTATATGGAAGGCATACGGGGGTACAGGTGACAATGATACAAAGTTAGTAGTACCAAGGTGCAATTTATTCAAAGAGATTCCTCAACATTTCGATGTGGTTCGATATCATTCTCTCGTTGTGAAATTTCCAGAGAAGAATAAATGTCATGATATGCAAATAGAACCTATTGCATGGAGTAATGGTGTCAATGGAGATGGTGGGAAGGTCATACCACATGACGAGGACATTTGCATGGCATTGCAACATAAAACGAATCCACACTATGGAGTACAATTTCATCCAGAAAGTGTTGGCACTGGTAACCATGGTTATCAAATACTCAAAAACTTTTGTGAATTTTGTGTGGAATGGTATACACACAAGAATGACCCACGTCTTGATTCGGCCAATGCGCTCTTGGAAGAAGGGGATTCAAGGGATCCAATTGTGGTTGATCCACATCATGAAGGAAAGTATCAAGTGTATATAGAAAAAATTTCCTCGAACGAATGCGATAATGGAAATCTTCCATCGCCTTTATCAGTTTTTGAACACATGTTTTTATCTATGGAAGATCAATTTTGGTTGGATAGCAGTAATGGTCGACGAGATGCCGATTTAGAAGAAATAAAAAAACTCAGCGCCATCGGAAGCAACGATAAATGTCCCATTATATCCAACAGTAGATTTTCAATAATGGGTGGAAATCTAGGTCCACTCTGTAAAACAATTGAATACTGGGGCAAAGATCATAAGCCGGAGTTACGAGGGCTTTTTGTAACAAACGCATCTGATGGGCACAAAACGAAAGTGGAACCAGATGCTGATGTAGATATCATTTCCTACTTGCATAAGGAACTCCTGGAAAATGGACAACTGAATTCTGTCACATATATGAATGAAAATATAGGTCTTGAATCAAAAGATCCACCTTTCGATTATCGCGGTGGCTATGTTGGATACCTTGGATATGAAGTGAGACATGATACTCGAAACGAATTGTGCCAGCATCAACAATGCGGGGCAAATTTTGCGAATACTGATTTTGATAAAGAGCCATTTTCAAATCCAATGGTACCAACAGCAGCATTTGTATTTGCGGATCGCAGTCTTGTGTATGACCATTGGAGAGGAGATTGGTATATGGTTGGTGTTAAAGAGACAAATGCTGACAGCGAATCCATCAAAGAATGGATGCAGGACACGCAAAGGACGATTTTGTCAATGAATGACCGAGGCCATCTTGAAAATAACAAAATTAGAAAGAGGGAGTCTTCAACAGACGAAGTCCCTTTCGTATTGAGGCGCTCAAAGGATCAGTATGCTGCTGATATCGCACGATGCCATGCAGAGATTAAGAACGGAGAAAGTTACGAACTATGTTTAACAAACCAGCTTACAGCCAAAGTTCATGTACCTAGGGTCGGAGAAAATTGCGATACATCTCCCTTTGGACTATATAAATTTCTCAGAAAGAGAAATCCAGCTCCATTTTCTTCTTTTATGAGTTTTGGCAATCCAACGTGGGACAATGATGTGAAAGTAGGCAATACAGCGTCTGTCTCCATATGTTGCTCTTCTCCTGAACGGTTTCTTTCCGTCAAGAGCACTAGGTCTAACAAAGATGATATGCTTGATAATGACCGAACGCATGGCTGGGAATTCACTCCTCCGTTTGTTTCCAAGGCGACCACCGACAGGTCTGTATTCGTGGTCGAATCCAAACCTATCAAAGGCACCACGCGTAGAGTGATTTTTTGTGACGAAGATGATAATGAAATGAATAGAGTAAAAGATCAAAAGGTAGCAGAGGAACTTCGAACTTCAGTGAAAAATCGCGCTGAGAATCTCATGATTGTCGATCTTCTCAGAAACGATCTAAGCAAAATATGTGAACCAGGTTCGGTGCATGTTCCAAAGTTAATGGGGATAGAATCATTTGCAACAGTGCACCAAATGGTGTCTACTATACGCGGTGTCGTCGATAGCGATCGCTCACCCATAGATGTTATTGCAGCGACGTTCCCTGGAGGAAGTATGACTGGAGCACCGAAACTTCGGTCCATGGATATACTCAATGATCTGGAGTTAGGATTTAGTCGTGGGCCGTATTCTGGTTGTTTAGGATACATCTCCCTAGATGGAAGCATTGATTTGAATATCGTAATTCGCACAGCTGTCGTAACTCCAGATCCCGATGTAATTGAACCGAATAATTGGCTGGTCAAAATTGGCGCAGGAGGTGCCATCACAGCTCTGAGCGAAAGTAGTGATGAATTTGATGAGATGCTATTGAAAGCTCGAGCCATTCAAGAATCAGTTCAAGAGTGGTATCAGTCATGTCGACGAGACCAAGAGACAATATAACTGACATTGTCTTAGTGAAATATTGTAACAATATCTAAATGTAGCTCAGTTAATACTAATACGGATCTATTTCTTAGTTTTCATAGCTGCTCTATTCACGACTTTCTTCACGCCAAGTTTTAATTCTTTCTTGACATCTTTGCTTTTCTTTCCTTTTTCCGATCCGGTATTCATTTTTAATACTGTTCCATTCTGCTTCAAAGCCTTGGCAGCAGAAATTTCAGATTCAAATGTGATAATTCCCTGACCTTTGCATCTTTTAGTATCCTCAAAAGTCAGAAGTTTACAATGCTCTACCTTTCCACATTTCAAATCGTTTTCAAAATAATCAACGACGATTTTTGTTGTTGCATCAAAAGGTAGTCCAGATACAAATACTTTTTTAGCACTTGATTCATTTATTCCACGTTGAGACTTCTTCTTTTGATTAGCACCAGGCTGATGGATTTTATCAGGGCAGTCATAGATCCAATGTGGTGGAGAATGGGCGTTCTGGCAAGCTGCACAAATGTAGTCACCTGGAACTGTTTTTGATCGAGGTTTCTTCTTTACAGGCGGTTGACTTGAAGATCCTTTTTCGACGTCATTTTCTTTCCCGTTGTCCTCTTCGTCATCGTACTGATCGACTGCGCCATCTTCATCTCCACTATCGTCATCATTTTGATCCGAAGCTACATCATCTTCGTCGTCATTTTGTTCGGATTCAGTCTTTCGGAACAACATGTCAGCCATTTCCATCTCCGTTTCTCTCCCTTCCTCCCTTCGCGCTCGAGCAATTTCTCTCACTTCTTGTTCTGTAGGGACCGGATCAAGCCCTCTCATCACTCTTTTCAACATCCTTTTGATTTGCACTTTTGTGTAGGCTATTCCATCTTCATCGACCTTGGGAACTTTGGCCAATAGAGCCTCTTTTTCAGCTTTTTTTTGCTCCTTAAGCTTCTTTCTTTCCTCCTTTGTCACTTTCTTCTTTGAAGGCCTTTCGTCATCTTTTATCTCTGAGTCATCATTTGTAGCATCTCTCTTGCGCTTTTTCTTTTCCTTTTTTTCTTTCTGATCAGAATCAGATACAGTGCCTTGATCTTCTACAATGACATCATCTTCTTCAATCTTCTTGCTCGAAGTCTTCTTACTCTTCTTTTCCTTTTTAGTTTTCTTCGCTTTGATCTCCTTGTCGCTCATTTCGGTTGATAACTAACTATTGCTGTGACTTGGTTCTTTTAGAGAAGTGAGAGAGGCAACATGAAATCGAAAAACATAAAAAAGACGACGGAAGATGAGTGGTGGACACACAATGCCTTAAAGTTAACATAATAACATAAAATTGCGATGTCGTCATTTCTTTTTGCATGTACGAGGACATCATATATATTTGAAATCATATAATATAGGTTACTCAATGTAATATGAAATATATCTACCTTCTCTTGAGACGAGCTAACATCCCTTTCTTCTTTTTCACTGCCGCTGTTTCTTTCGGTTTAAGCATCAAGTACAAAGCAGCTACCCCCGCGAAACTCAAGAAAGCGTATATAAACACCTTTTCTTCCCAAAAGAATCGGAAGAACTTGAGATAATAAACCTGTACCCCCATCACTTGCGCAACATTAGTATATCGAGAATAATCTGAAAAGGCTGTGACACAAAACTGAACCACTGGTAATGAGCATAACAAAATTAGGCCAACATTGAACATGAAGGATGACATGTAGGTCTTGTTCAACTGCATTGGATGTATCTGGAATGCCAAAAATCTTAATCCAAATTTGAAGCAACCCTTGACTGCACAAAACAGTAGGTACACACTGAATACGGCCAGGGTAAGTACTCCAAACAAGGGAAACCAAGAATCGAACCATCGTAAGTAATTGTTCAAAAATGCGTACACAGGCTTTGGGAAGGCAAGGAAGAGGACAACGTGTGCAATCCAAACCCCTGAAATGATAAAAGTAATAAACCCGAGGAAGAGCCAGAGCCAAGGTAAGAGAGGATTGTAATTCTTGTAATTGGCAGATGCTGCCATGAATTCCTCCACATCTTGTTCTAGTAGAAACACTGCTTTTTTGAATTCAAGGAAAGCGGCCCTATCGGACCTGGCTTCCTTTGAAAATCCACCAAATACGCCCCTGCCTGTTCCCAATTTATTCTTTTCGTCGCGATCAATTTTGAGTAGTTCTCCAATGTCAACCAGCTCATTGGTCTTTTGTCTAATACTTAGCTGTGCATCGGCGAATTCAGACGGACTAAGCACCTTGGGCCTATTGAGAAAGCTATTCATCAAATCCAGTGGAACAGCAGAAACACCAATGCCACCAAATATGGCAAAGAAGAACCATCCAATGAATGCCATGATACCCGCGAAGAAAGTAGGAATGGTAACATTAAAGTTCAACTCTCTCCAAATACTATTATTACTAGCATATACTGCAGAGTCGACATCTGTATCTGTCATATTCGCCAATTCGCTCAAACGAAATCCTTCCGTTTCATTTCCACGTTCCACCGTAAAAGTCCCCCTCTCCGAAAAGAGCACAGGGTATGTTTTCACAGGCACTGCCGATTCACCAGCTAACAAATATCCAACTACAAAAATCGTCCCAAACACTACAACCACAACCGATTCATAACAAAGTGCTTCCCTAAGTCTACTATTTGGTTTTGCTCCAATGGAAGTCCCAGCCATGAGAGTACCATCATCGGCTTCATAGAAGAAAGTCAAGAATGGGATCAGAATGAACACAAATATGGGTATAGTCCAGTAAAATATATTCCAGAATAAGACCATATCCAATCCACCGCATAATTTCGAATCGTACCCAGAACATCCTGTTTTAATAGGAACAGAAAACAGATGAGAGAATCAATCAATCATTTTATCCAACTGAGATGAAAAAGAAAAGTATGAGACAATCAAAACCTACCTGGATAACCTTCCCCATTGGCAACATCAAGTGGTAATAAGAGTACAGTAGCACCAGCAAGGACAAGACCTATAAGAACTGCCAACTTGGGCAACCATGCTTCATTTTTATCATCTGGGTGCTGATAGTAAACAATAAAATAAACAGCCACAACGACGAGAATGAAAAATGTGATTGTCGTTGCAAGGATAAGGAACCAATCCGCCATGATGATGGTCTTTATTGATGGTGAGGGAGAAAGAATGAAAGAAAGGAAGGAAGGTTTGTGAACACACGAGCTAAGAAGTGTGAGAGTTGTGCTTCTTGTCGTGTGAACGAAAAAAAAATTCAACTGAAGACCCAAAACCACCACCGGCCAGGAACTCCCGGCTTCTCGAAGACTCGGGACCCAACGCCCAACGTCAACACATACCACAACACCACAACATACACCACCAGACCTACACATCACGCGACTCCTAAGATAGATAGATACGTAAACATTCCATCTCCTCCATGTGTCATGACAGAAGATGAAAAGAATGGTATCACCGATACCTCATTGAATCAAACTACTGGTAGTACCAGTACTCCTAGTCATAATACAAACCATCATCCATTCGCCTCTTCCAGTGGGGATCTTATGGACATGCTTCATGATGAAACCATGCGACAACTTGAATTTGCTTGGGAAGCTGAAAGAAAGTTGGTAGCTTTATGTGTGCCAAAAGTTAAGCCAAATCCTGTATCGGCAGGATCTGATTTGTCTTCGAATGTTCTTGGCAATCTTGATGATGATGATGCCAACGCAAATAAAAATATGATGAGTAATAACTAAATAGCACAACTGCTGTCTTATATCGTCGAAGAGTTTTGACACTACGAGAAAGATGGAAAAGGTTGTATGGTAGTGTTATAAGCCATATATTTTAAAATGTTAGACTCAATTACTGTTTTTTTTTTTTGAAACATGAATGGAGCTTATCAAAAATGCGCTGCTCTACTTCTTGCTCGACCGATCCTTTTGGGATGCATACTTTTCTCTTTGTCGATCACGACAGCGCACGCATTTTGTAGCAAGACCCTTATCCCCAAATGCAGCCCATGGGCGGAAGTTTTTACATCCCTTGCACCATTTAATTTGTAGGCCACTGGATTGCACAATCCATACATTAACATCGCATGCTGTACATAATCCTTTGTTTTGTGTAGGAATGATAGGAATATCTCCTGAGGAATTTCGTTTGTTGATGGATTCCTCTTTCGTCTCATTCTTTTTCGCCTTGGCGCTAGTACACCGACACGCTTTCCCGCACATGACACAACATCTCATACCTTCAGGGAGAGATACTGATTGCTTCATGGATACATGCCCTGGGAAATTCACAAGTGCTGTAAATTCAGGAGCTATGGCATCCTTATCAGCTTCAATATCACCTTGATACTTTGTTGGAAGAGGCTGCTCCAATGCAATGCATCGTTCCTTCGAAACTCCAAAGGAAGCTGGACTATGAATAAGGTCATGTTGATGACTATTAGGCATGGGAGAAGACATGTTCATCATATAATGTCCTCTATTCGGTAGACCAATGGGTGAAGCCAAAAAGTTATGATGCGATGGCACATTTGGAGGCAAATGCATAGCAGGATGTGAACCTTGCAACGGAGCTTTTCCTCGTAAGTTAACAACGCGTTCACCATGACCATGTGGATGGTACATGCCTGGGGCAGGTGAAAACATACCCATAGGATATCTTCCACTATGAGCGGAATGGAACATTGTAGCATGAAAAGGTGAAGAAAAGTTCATTGGCGTAGATGGCGTTTGCATTAAGTGTTTTGCAGGAGTTTGTGATACCAGTTTGGTTGGTTCTTGATACTCCAAAGGAGAGTGATCGTCTAATAGAGCATCCCCGAGCGACGATGGACTTCCGAGTCCTACAAAATTGCCCCCAGGAGATTTCAAACTAACACCGAAAAAGTTCCCACTCAATTCGCTGCCGAAAGATATAGGTGTATCACCCAAATCATCTCCTTCCACGTTCCAAGATATAGTTTCTTGAATGCTCTCTATATTCAGATCCAGACCAAGAGAATCTTTTTTAACTCGAATCTCATCTTTTGGATTATTCGTTTGGCTTAGAGGATCAAATGTAAATCTTTCTGAAATTTGGTTTCCTGGTGTATCGTTAAGTCCGTTATCTCCTTTAAATGGGGAGGTCAACATGAACTTTGACATCTCTCTATTCTGTCTATGAGAAGATTGCGTGTTTTCTAAGATGCATTATAAGAAGTGATGTGAGTGAACATTCCATGTTGAAAACTCGTGAAGGCTCTCATGACGTACCTTTCTCATTCAAGCTACACCCACCAAAGGTGAGAGAGCTATCTGCAGAATCAGTCGAATTCATCCTGGACAAGGTCATAGTAGATGGTAAAGGCTTCTTAAGAGGGCTCTCTTTCACCAATCTATTGACAGCTTCAGTGGCATCGTTGGGTGCAGTACACACACTACTGCCTGAGCTACGAAGATGACCTTGATTAATCTCATCTCGCGACTCGTCAAATGTTCTCTTTCTACTTCCTGTTGAGTTCACGGATGAATTAGAACTATTTGTTTTATTATTTTCTTGTCTATTAGCTGTTGAAGAAACTCCACTCTGGTTGTTATTAGAGTGCGCATCTGTTGATTTTGGATTTCCGTGATGGTGAGGATATCCAGGATGCTGAGGATAAAAGTAGTAGGGGTAGTTTGGATGGGCTCCTTGGGGAGCATTGTACTGTGGTGGATAATACGGAGGTTGAAAATGTGGTTGATACGGTGGTCTTCCGAATTTCATTTGGAACGAAGATGAATTATTGGGCATTGGTGGACGTCCAGGCTCCTTTGTATTTTGTTCTCTATCGGCTCCTTCAGACCTTCTAATTTCATCATCAATAGTTTTTTCAAATGATCCAGCTACATTAAGATCAAAAGTCATAGAATCGGATGATCCAGACAAAGTTATCCTAAGATCAGGATTATCAAAGGTATCTGGCGATCCGATATACGCTGATCCGAACGAAGCAGATTGCGTTACAGACATGAGCAAGTTATCGCTTTCATTCACAGTAAATACATCTCTCATGGCATCGGATCGGCCTTTCAGAACTGGCGATGAAGGCATTGTTTACACTTAATGATAGATGCGTTGGTCAACACAAAAGAATGTGTTTTTTGGGTTCTCTGTTTTTAGGTGTTTTTAGGCTTGTACCCAAGGGTACAGAGAAATGTGTGGAACAGTTTTTTTCCGTTTTATAATCTGTTCCATACTATTGCCCCTTTGTCATCACTCCTATCCGATACGGTTAATTTTGACAAAAATGACTCATATGACTCATCATCACACACTTTACACTTTACTCTTTCTCACTCTTTTTTTCTGAATCAATCATTGCCGATTGCGTACAATTCACAATAACAACACGTCTTTCACATAAACATAAGGAAGAATACTTCAAATGAAAGTATTATTAAGAATTTTCATCAGTGCTTCACTGCTTTCTGCAATATTCGTTGACGCTTTAGCCCCAACGCCTGTGCAAGTCATTGACGAAGCGGGGGCATTGGCTAAATCTAAGTTTCCAATCGCGCCTCATGACCTTATTCAACGTTCCAAAGAAATACTTGGACCTGATATAGGAGTTGGAACGAAAGATGATGGCGCATGTCTTGCTGATAATTTTGAATTTTGTGCCGCTGTCGTTGGGCCGTTGTCAAAGAAAGAATATCTTGGTGCATTGGGTTCCTTCAAATTAGAAGATTCCTTTGATATTACTCAGAATGCATTTGGATTTAACGTTGATCCAATGCAAACTAATAGAGTTTGGTTCTTTAACAGACAGGTTGCAAAGCATGTAAATGATTTCGTAGGAGTTAAGGCGACAGGAAAAGAGTTGATCCTTCCACCTCAGCTATTTCATATGGATTTCAACGAAGACGGAAAAGTAACAGAGTTTGGGTTTTATACAGTCGATAGACGGCAAGGGAATACCGGTGGATTAGGTGGAGCATTTGGGTACTTTTATGGTGTTGGAAGGAATCTAGGGTTCCCAGAAGCCCAACCATACAAACCATCGTTTCGATTCAGAATGTTGCAAAAGCTTGGAGCCTTGGGCAGAAAGATGCAAAACCGTAAAAAGTAAAGTACAGACAACAGCACTAAGTAAGTTGAATACTATATATGTAATAGTAGATTCAGCATTCATGTAGACTATATTTCTTCAAAATTTTGTAACTCTAAATGTTTCAGTCCACATGAAATACCAGTCTTGAACGACGCTAACTTCCATGCAGATAATAGTACTTGTTGCTTGACTTTGACGTCTGATTCCCCACGTGGCTCCATACCAGGAAATCTATTTACTTCCATTAGAAATGGATTAAGGTCGACATCAATGATGTAGTCCAATCCAAGAATTTTGGGAATATTTGAAACAAATATAGGAGATGACAAGGGGGTAAATCGGGTATTGTATGCCCGCATCACTTCTTTTACGGAATTTCGTATGTTTTCCCATACTCGATCAAAACTACCACAGCCAAACGTATCATCGATATAGTTTTGCAAATAATCTAAATCATACTGTGTCATTCCATCGCTCTCAAGACGTCCGGAGTTTGTCATAAATATGTTTTCATTCGATGGAAGATTTGTAGAATGTTCTGAATATTCCTCACTAGCTAGTTTCATCAATCCAGTTTTAAGCAAATATATGTTTCCATCAATTGAACTAGTACTAGGAGCAAAATAGACAACGTATATTCGAATAGAAAATTTCCTTCCCTGGCACAGAATGGATGGATCAATTAGTTTCTGACAAAGGACGGATCTATCCAACCTTACAGCCTTTTGTATAACCTCTTCTGTAGTAAGGATAGAATTTCCATGAGAACCATATCCTGAACGTTCTTTCCATACCCAATGATCCGATTTCATATCTGATAACCTTACTTTCAACTGATGAATATCTCTTGGCAATATGAATCCTAGTGGCCAGGAAGGGCAGGTCTTGATTAAATCGTGAAGATGTACCTTATCATCCAAATGGACTAGTTGATAATCATCGAACGGGGACACATTGATAGATGCTAACTTTACAAGTTCATCGATATCCGAACTGTCTCTAATAATATTACAGTTCTCATTTGTACAGACTGCTAGTATCCATTTAAACACTGGTGAAATACCTTCACGTTTCACTGACTCTCTGAGTGACTGAAGTGCATGATCAGACGAATTCAATTGCAATGTTGCAAGAAATGCTACTAGATTCGGATCCACTGTCTTGTCATCGTTTTCAGCTAAAAAATGACATAGCATAGTTTCTGCAGATGAACTATCACCCAATCGTGCATAGCACAAGGCAGCGCTGAATGCAGCAGCCTCTATTTTATCCTTTAGATCCGGATCTACAATATTACGGAACCCGTAAATAAAATCTTCTTTCGCCTCTTTGTATCGCATAGAGCGTTGCAAGACAGAACCTCGTCCTAATCTAACATCAGCGACTGTGCTTGCTGCTGTATTCCTATCAAACATGGATATTGTTCTATCATAAACCTGAATTGCTTCCGGATCATTTCCACTTCTGCACAGCGCAGAAGCATATAAAGAATTACATAGAATCATAATATCTCCATCAATCATATCTTTATCTTTCAAAATTTCTCTCCATAGTGAGACTGCTGAATGCGCGGCAGTGATATTCTGTTGAGCTTGCGTCGTGAGATTGATGGACAGTCGAATCTTTTCCACTGGTAAAGACAAGGAATGGGTATTCAGAATCAAAGCAGGTAGTAAACATATCAAAACAATGATTCGATTGTACATTGAACCTAAATTCATTCAACTCAAAATGCACATTATCTTTTTGTGTGTGATGTTTGATGTTTTTGATATGTCAATGGGTTATGGGCCTAATACCGGTTCGTGTCACCGTGTTACCAAATTTTTTTTCTACTACTTGCTACTTTGGGTAACTACACTCATAGTCTACTCGTATGTAGGACGAGTGCACAAAGATGATTGATCCTGGGACAACTTGATGAAAGTAAGTAGAGGTATTTCATTCTTTTTCATCGGTTCAGAGGTTTAGAAAAGGATGATATCATCACATTCCATTTACAGTCGGATTCCTACTGAATCACCCCTGTGTTGATACACTGTGATTTTACTGATTCTAAGAGATCAATCTTAACACTATCTCCTATTATACTTTAAAATTCATCTCACATTTTGTTGCAAACTTGAAACAGGTTTCCATGTTCTGTCATAGGCAATTGCAATTTGGTATCAGATTGTTCAGCTGTCACCCCCAAAGTATGTTACGTAGTTGTAGAATAGCATTAGTTTATATCAAAGAAAAAAAAAAGTCACGTTGTTCCTTTTGAGTAACAAAGACTAGTTTTGACCTCGATCCAGCTTAATTACGGCCATAAATGCCTCTTGGGGAACGTTTACTTTGCCCATTGTCTTCATTCGTTTCTTTCCTTTGGCTTGCTTTTGCAGTAACTTCTTCTTTCTTGAGATATCTCCTCCATAGCATTTCGCCAATACATCCTTCCTCATGGGAGATATAGAAGCAGATGCAATTACCTTTACTCCTATACAAGCCTGGATAGGAACTTTAAACATTTGTCTGGGGATCAAATCTTTTAGCTTTTCAACAAGCTTCCTGCCAATCCCTTGAGCTTGATCTCTATGAACGACACAAGCAAGAGGTGGGGCATCTTCATAATTAATCTTCACATCAAGGCGTACCAAATCACTCTCACGATAGTCCATGATTTTATATTCCATTGATGCATATCCCTTGGTTCTCGATTTGAGTTGATCAAAGAAGTCAGTAATTACTTCAGCTAGCGGGATTTCGTATACAATGGTCGAGCGAGTGGGAGTGAGATAATTAATGTCTTTCAGAATACCACGACGCTCCTGGCCTAATTCAATGATTGATCCATTGTATTCACTAGGCGTTAGAATCTCCATTCGAACATAAGGCTCGAGTGCTCTGATATCCCTTGTCAGGTCAGGCATTTTACTAGGGGTATCAACAATGGTTTCCTTCTGCTTTTCTCCTTCACCACTAACTACTTTGTAAACTACAGATGGCGCTGTAACAATCAAATCTAAATCATATTCTCTCGTAAGACGCTCCTGCGCAATTTCCATATGGAGCAATCCTAAGAAACCACAGCGAAACCCGAAACCCATCGCCCCCGATGTTTCAGGTTCATAACTGAGAGATGCATCATTCAATCGAAGTTTTCCAAGTGCATCACGCAAATTTTCGTAGTCGTCTGCATCTACTGGAAATAAACCACAGTATACCTTTTGAGTAGTAAAGATTACTATGAGATTGGATCATATCATAACAAACACTATTTCAAATTCAAACAACCATGAACAACTTACCACTGGGACACTTTCAGCATAACCGGGTAGACTTTTAATAGGAACAGCTCCCTCAATCTCACTTATTTGTTTATTTCCATTCGCTTTTGAAATTTCCGCAGCCTTTGCTTTGTATTGACTTGCCAAAGCGATAGTGTCTCCAACACGGGCATCTCCAACGTCCTTAATCGATCCACACATGTAACCTACTTCTCCTGCTCGCAGACTGGTCACAGGAACTTGAACAGGTTGCATAATTCCAACTTCAGTAATATCATGTTCTGCACCTGATGCAAGGAATCTCACTTTGTCACCCTTTTTCACTTCTCCATCGACAACTCGAAAGAACACGACAATTCCTTTGTATGGATCATAATAAGAATCAAAGATCAAAGCACGGAATGGTCCATTAGGATCAACTTCCTTGGGAGGAGGTACTTTTGCAACAATAGCTTCCATGATATCTTCAATACCAATTCCCGCCTTGGCACTCGCATGAATGATGTCCGAACAATCCAATCCAATAGTCTCTTCGATTTCAGAAGCCACACGTTCTGGATCAGCTGCGGGTAAATCAATTTTATTTAGAACTGGGATAATTTCGAGATCATTTTCAAGTGCCAGATACACATTGGCCAATGTCTAAGGAGATACGGTATGACGAATGTTAGATCCGATGGCAATCTTATAAACGAAGAACCAAAACAAGGATACCCATTGCTCAAAGGAAACACACACACAAGACTCACCTGTGCTTCAATACCCTGACTGGCATCCACTACTAAAAGAGCACCTTCACACGCAGCTAAACTTCTAGAAACTTCGTATGTAAAATCCACATGACCAGGAGTATCAATCAAATTCAAAGTGTAAGTCTCTCCATCAACCTTACTCTTAAACATAACCCTTGCAGCTTGTAACTTAATGGTGATACCACGTTCACGTTCAATGTCCATATTATCGAGAAGTTGAGCTTCCATATCACGTGAAGCGACAGTTTGTGTTTGTTCTAGAAGTCTATCTGCCAACGTTGACTTTCCATGATCAATATGAGCAATGATGGAAAAGTTTCTGATTTTATTTATATCATAAGGATAGGTGATTTCTCCCTTAGATTTTCGAGAGGATGAACTAAACACTGGTGCTGCTGATTCCTTTGATGAGGAAAGGGAAGTTATGTTATCCTTCAGTCGATTATGATTGTTGTTCTTTGTAATGAAGGAGTTATTCGTAGATGGAAAGGCACGAAACGAAGAAGGGACAAAGGCTTGGACCTTCTCAGAAAGGAGAGCCAAGATCAAAAGATTCTGAAGAAAGTTTGAGAATACCATCTTCATCGTTCTTCTAATTATTTTGTTGGTTATAATTAATGAAAGGACGTTGAAGTTAATCAATTTCAAATGAAAAGAACGAGGACTGCAGTTGGTTTTCTTTTTCTTCACTTCTTTTGAAAGAACGTCATCGTGTGTATGGATGGTAGATGGTAGAAGGGACAAGCCTACCCTTCACGGATACTTGTGACTTTCACAAGATAGATCATAGATCATAGCACATTTTGATACACTTGTTAGAATCAATCCATCTATCCATCATTGAAAAGCACTGACGACGAAAAGGAGCTTACATGACACACGAAGAGGATACACTGACAAATGCACAGTTGGAATCGATCCAAAATGAGATCAAACAGTCACAAAAATTAACTTCACATCTACTCCCCCTACAAGATCTTTCTTCTCAATTCGATCCATCTAGTAACTTTGCCACTGGATGCAAATACTTGTCCACAAAATACAAACACTATAGAGCAATCAGAAGAGATGGAAATTGTTACTATCGTGCATTTTTATTTGCACTCTGTGAAAAGCTTCTTTATCATTCGAATGGCTTCTTGACACACATTCTTGACTTTGTTCGAAATTCCATGAAAGAAGTTACAAAATATGGATATGATAAATTTGCAGTAGAAGCATTTCAAGAAGAATTAATTGACCTTTTGGAATTTTTATCCACAAGACCACCCATAGAACATCTTGAAATGAGACTCAATGAGGAAAATGCATCTTCTGATTATTCATGTTGGTATTTGCGGTGTATTACATCCTCCTACATTAAAGCAGATGCAGATCGCTTTATACACTTTATAGATGATCCGCAATATGTTACTGTTGAATCCTTTTGTGCGAGGGAGGTAGATCCCATGGGACGAGAAAGTGGTGAGATTCAAGTGCTTGCTTTAGCCGAAGCCTTTGGTGTTTGTGTGAATATTGAATATCTTGATGGGAGAGATTTGCAAAATGGTCATCTTGTAAAACATTCCTTTGGACCTCAGAAGGATGATGATGATGATGATGTTTTGGACATTTGTTTGTTGTATCGTCCTGGTCATTATGATATTTTGTATGAGTGAGTGATGAATTGATTCATTGATTCCTTCATGTGTCCATACGCAAGTCTACATAAATTTATAAATGCAAATGTAATGGTCGATATCCTACATCTTTATTGTTTCATTTGTACTAATATCATGAAAGACATAGTCAATAAGGTCGGATATGATCGTGGTTGTGGTACTTTCAGTGCATTCGAAACAATGAACAATGCGCGCACATGTACTAACGTAGCTTTACATTCCCATATATTCAAATAAACATGGTAACGAGCATTTTTTTCATTTTCAGTGTTTTTCGTTCGACATACTCTATTCTTTATGTTTTGCTTTATTTCACTGGCGATACTATGAAATCATCACTTATATCAATATTCATATGTATCTTATGTCATCATACCAAAGGTGATATCATAATCGAGGAAAGAAAAACCGTTGAAACAACAACGTGTATGCCTTGGTGTAGAAATGGCAATTGCGGACACACATTATGCGCTGGTTGTGAGTTCACATGTCAAGGTCAATGCAATTACATATCCAATGAGATATGTCAAACGTGGTGCACACCAGAGAGCTGTGGATTAATGAAATGCAGTGGATGTGTCAGTTGTCAAACGCCACCCCAGGAAACATGTCATTTAGCCTACTTCGAAGATGTCACACGAGAAATGTTTTCTCTTGATTCAGATTATTTCAATCAATGGACTCATTCTGGTAAACCTTACTCTCATGAAAGCGCACCTAGTATGATTGATATTGATGGAGATAATATCTTGGATTATTTCAGTCCTATGCATGGTCACCCTTCGAATTCCTACGAGAATCGTATCGAATTAGCACTGATGAACACGAATAACGGCGTTATGAGTTTGAAAGAGATCTCCAATAGAATTATCATTGAAGATCCAACTGATCTTGGTTTCTGGGATACCCATGGGTCACAAATTGCTGATTTGGATGGAGATGGAGTGCTGGATATACTCATCTCAAGTGGGGGCAATCAAGGTAAATGGTCATGGCCGGATTCAAAAGGAGAGGTTGTCAGCAACGGGAATTTCCTCTTCTTTGGAGAAAATTCCATGGATGAATTAGGACGAAATATGACCATATTTCGTGGTGGAAGAGTGAAAGCAAATGAAGCAGGGGTACATGAACGAAATGGGAGAGGAAGAGTTTCTTTTTTATTTGACGCTGATGGGGATGGAAAGATGGATATATTCCCTATTCAAGCACGTAGAGAGGATAATCTTTTAACGCCAGGGATTCTAAAGATCAATCAAGGTGATAGAACGTGGAAAGAAGATTCGAATTTGAGTGAATTCGCTAGTGCGATGATTTTAACCGACGTCGATGGAGATGGATTCGCTCAAGAGGTATTAATATCGAGAGGAAATTGCTGGCCTAAACGAACGGACCCAGATGACGATGAGACACACGGAGCATTCACAAAAGAAGTAAGGGAGTTTTGTTCTACGAGACCGATTGGCACTATGGCAATATACAAGTTCGACAATGTGGAAAAATCAATGAAGGAAATTTCGACGCATTACAAAAATACTCAACCGTATCCTTGGGCTCAACCCCCATGCTGTCCTCTTGGTGGGTTTGATTTTAGTAACGATTGCTCTGCGAAATCTATTGCTACTGGTGATTTCGATAAAGACCTTAGAGCCGACCACGTGATCTTGTACTTGAGAAAACTTGTGTTTTACTTTTCCAGTGATCGTCCGATTGGGGCGTTGCCTAATAGAAATGAATATATTGGACTTGAAATTCAACTACCAGAATATTGTTCCGCAAATGGTATTAGAATTATTGATATGGATAATTCAGGAACTCAGGTATGTTTTTGTGATCGTTTTTGTTTGATATGATTTGATTCATTCCATTCATAGTGCTGATGACAAATTCTCCTTTCTCCTTGTAGGAAATACTCGTATCATGTGAAGCTTATGGAACGTTTCTGATTTACAAACAAGGTAAATTTAAAGAGAGCTGGTCATTGACACGCTCTTGCAGAGGGAATAACCTCGGTGATTTAGGAAAGTACGACATTTACGAACTAAGTGAGGTGGATCTTCAAGATTTATGTGAATTCAGTAAAAAGGCTGAGTGGAATGCAATATCAAAAAGGTGCACAGCAAATCCACAGTTTGCGTCTCAAATTCAGGGTATGACTACCGTAGATATGAACAATGACGGATTTGTAGATATTGTTGTCGCTTCAAATTTTGGTTTTCTTCGTTTCTTCATGAACAAACCATCAGACAGATTGCGACAAAATCGATTCATCAGATTCCGGCTTATTGGAGATGGGAAGGAGGTTAATGCATATGCAATTGGTGCAACATTGATTCTACATTGTAAAAATTTGATGGATCAGTACATCACGCAATTCAAGGAAATATCAAGTTATCATTATGCACCTGACCGAGGAGGAAGCGAGGATGATAGAATCACCTTTGGACTAGGTGTTCAATGGATACCCGAAAGACTCGAAATTCGATGGCCAAATGGAAAAATACAAATGGTTGAGCTCACTGGAATGGAACAAGACTCTCCAGCGATTCCTATAGTGATACAGTATACATCAGAAAATACGGATTCACCATCAGCTACTCCGACCACGGGATCATCTCAGCCATCCACAACGATGACGCTCAATTATTCCACTGATATAAATCGAGAACCAATAGCCATTCGACTCGACAGTTCACCTGAATTTTATCTACAAAGCTACAAAACAAACATCGATGGATCGCATCTTTGTCTATCTGCAAGCTCGATAGAGAGATGGGATGAAGCCAGCGTTGTCGTATGCAAAGAGACACAAAAACAAAAATGGATCATGGATGAGAAAAATAGACTTCGAAGTGTTCGTTATCCTAGTTTTTGCCTTGCCTCTCGAAAAGTTGGAACACCTCGACCAGACATGAGACTGAAACTTCAACTTTGTGATTCCGTTCGAGAATCATGGAATGTGGAAGAACAAGATCTTATCTTTTATGATGAAACAAATTTACATCTTGACATTGCACAAAATGATGATGATGATTTAGAATACTTTCCAGTTCTTCAGAAGTTGACAAAGACAACCAGAACTCAAAAATGGAAAATGCTTTCAACTCTAGAAAGGAGACGTGTTTGATTGCAGAGAGAGCTATTTCGCTTTTTTTAATAATTCGCTGCTCAAAAAACTGTACGATACTTTTGATGTTATAGCTGTTTATAGAAATACGAATTGATTTACTTCAGTAATTAATAAAATTCTTCCCTCGATTTTGGATTGATGAACGGTGAACAGAGAACGGGTAAAGAACCGTTGTGAAAATTATCCACTTCAGGTCGATAGATTTTTTGCCGACACACACGAAAAACTGACGTAGAACGTAGATACCACGAAGAAAAAAAGAGTCACATCACTATCCTCTATATCCTACCAGTGTATTTGTAAATCCATCTATACGAAAGAAGATTCCCAAGTTCACATTCTGTCAAAATCGCAAACATGAAGACCTCTCTTTCTCTCGTCGCCATTGCCTTCACTGGAGCCTCTGCATTCACTCCCTTGAGCGTTTCTCGTCAAAGCACTGTTCTTAACTACAGCATGGATGAATACCAAAGGCAAATGCAGAGCATGATGAATCGTGCTCCAGCTGCTCCTCCGGCACCCGCCGCTCCTCCTGCCTACGCCGCTCCCCCTGCGTATGCTGCCCCTCCAGCACCTGCTGCGTATGCTGCCCCTCCTGCTTATGCCCCTCCAGCACCTGCTGCTCCTCCTGCCCCTGCTGCTCCAGTGATTCAAGAAACTGAGGGAACTGCAGGTATGGGATGGGCTGCAAAAGTTGACTACA
>Ga0213868_10001321_pt1 | contig 23864 bp, 26 predicted proteins | sample PICome_9_FD_160087 | JGI IMG/M metagenome (GOLD analysis project Ga0213868, IMG submission 160087) | Coastal seawater microbial communities near Pivers Island, North Carolina, United States - PICO127 | ecosystem: Environmental > Aquatic > Marine > Coastal | place: USA: North Carolina... | reverse complement strand
GAATAATTTGAAAAAAATGACTATAGATAATATATTGGCTAGCCCATATTATGATAAAGTGTTACAAGACAGTTGGAATCCTAATCATAATAAACATCTTTCAAGGTGTATACGATCTTGCGGATACAATGCGGCCTATCAAAATAAAGTGGAGAAAGTAATATGACTTGGAAAACACCAGTATCAGAAAGGTTAGGGTTACAAGTAGAATTAACTAATCATTGTAACGCGGCATGCCACGCTTGTGCAAGAGTATGGCTAGTTAAAAATAAAGATAAAAAAGATTGGCACGAATATGATCTTTCAGTTAACGACAACTATGTAAGTCTAGAAGATTTTAAAGGTTGGGTTGATAAAGATAAGTGGACAAGGTTAAAAAGAATTTTATTTTGTGGTAATTATGATGAACCTACAATTAATCCAGATGTTATAGAAATATGTAAATGGATAATTGATAGTAAGACTTTATTCCCTGCATTGCCTAAAATTACTATATCAACAAACGGCGGCGCCAGGAATGAAGAGTTTTATAGTGAATTAGGAAAATTATCCAAAGACAATCCAAACCGATTAAAAGTTAACTTTGGTATAGATGGATTTGAAGATACTAATCATCTGTATAGAGTTAATGTTAAATGGGAAAAGTTACAAAAAAATTGGAGAGCATATATAGCGGCAGGAGGAGAAGCATGGTGGCAATGGATAGAGTTTTCGCATAACAGCCATCAAAAGCATCTTGTTGCTGATTATGCTAAGAAAGAAGGATTTGTTAAAATCAAACGTATTAATAGTTGGCGCCCTAATGTAGCTGGCGCAAAAAATGTCGGCTATATAGAAAAGCAAGAGTCTCCTAAAATGGTACCAGATTGTTATAAGAATACTATGGATAGTCAAGGAATTTTTATTAACTACCAAGGATATATGACCCCTTGCTGTTGGATGGCAACAAATAGTGGATTCAAAGGCCTAGCCAACAACTTTTCTAACGATCACGGCAAAGATGGACATAAACTCAACGGCACTAATAGCATTCAAAGTGTATTTGATTCACAATGGTTTACTGATTTTGCAGTTGCAATGGAAGCAGGAAAGATTCCAGTGTGTGTTCAAAAGTGCAAAGAAAATAAAACCAACTACTATAATTTTCAGGATATATGATGACCGATTCACCTAGCGAAACATTTTGCATTTTACCTTGGGTACATTTGAGTACTAGACCTGATGGAAGTATGCGTGTTTGTTGTACAGCCAATGCTAGTAGTGTTGGCCCTACTAACGATAAAGAACATGGCGGACAAGTTGGAATACTTAAAGACGATGAAGGTAAGCCTAACAATTTAAATGTAGTTGACTTTGAAACTGCATGGAACAGCAAATATATGTGTAATGTTAGAAAACAAATGTTAGCTGGTGAAAAACCTCCAAGTTGTATTAAGTGTTATAAAGAAGAAGATGCAGGACATAATTCTAAACGTATGTGGGAAACAGCATACTGGAAAAAACGTGTAAATTTAGATAGACTTTTACAAGAAACTAACGAAGACGGTAGTGTACCTCCTAATCTTGCATATATCGATTTAAGATTTGGAACAAAATGTCAACTTGCATGTGTTATGTGTTCGCCTCATGATAGTAGTGGTTGGATCAAAGATTATAAAAAAATATTTCCTCAAGTAAAAAACGAGTCCTTAAAAGAAATTATGCAATGGGAAAATAAAGGTAGTACGAATGGTAGTAGTTATAACTGGCATAAACAAAATCCTATATTCTGGCAACAATTTTATGAACAAATGAAGCATATGAAGCAAATTTACTTTGCTGGCGGAGAAAGTTTGATTATCGAGGAACATTATGAAATATTAGAAGAAGCAATTAGACAAGGGTTAGCACCTCAATTAGAATTGCGTTATAATTCAAACGGAGTAGAATGGCGCGATGACCTATTTGAGTTATGGAGTCATTTTAAATTAGTTAGATTTCATTATAGTGTTGACAGTATAGAAACTATGAATGAGTATATACGTTACCCAAGTAAATGGGATAGGACTAGAGAAGTATTTCACATATTAGACAAAGAAACAACAGACAATGTTGAAATAACTGTTGCTTGTGCAGTACAAGCCTTAAACATTTACTATATTCCTGACTTTATTAAATGGAAAATGCAAGAAGGTTTTAAAAAAGTAAATATGTGGCCGTTCGGTGCAGGTATGATCAACTATCATTTTGTATATTGGCCCGCACATTTAAATGTAAAAGTACTTCCTAAATGGTTTAAAGAAGAATGTAGACGTAAGTATGAAGAATTTTATCCTTGGTTAGAAGAAAATTGGGAACTATGTATACCTAGTTGGCACAAAGGAAAGGTAGATTACGAAAAATGGCGTGAAGCAAGTTATGGTATTAGCAGATTAAATGGTATGTTAAGTTTTATGGAGTCAGAAGACTGGAGCAGACGATTACCTGAAATGAAAGAATTTTTAACCCTGTGTGATAAACAACGTGGTATTACATTTGAAGAAACATTTCCGGAGATGAAGGATATCTTTAATGAGCTTTGATACCGTAGATTTATTGACAGGTAACAACTTTCAAGTAACTTGGGATTTGGGTCGTCGGTGCAACTACGATTGCACATATTGTCCAGTAACTAGACACGATAATTTTAGCCCACATGCTACTTTAGACGAACTTAAATCTAATGTAAATTTTTTATTTGAGTACATAGATACATATTTTCAGCATCGTACATTCAAAGAAGTTAGTATAAGTTTTACAGGAGGCGAACCAACTGTGAATCCAAACTTTATTCCTTTTGCAAAATACTTACGTGAGCAGTATAATCAAAGATACAAAGATAAATGGTATGCTAGTTTTAGTTTAACTACTAATGGAGCAATGGGCGAAAGTATAGCACAGTCAGTTTTAGATAATTTTGAATATTGTACACTAAGTTATCATGCAGAAGCAGATGAAAAAATGAAACAACGTATCAAACGTAGAATGTTACAGTTCCAAAAACATACTAAGTCAGGTTTTCAATTTAAAGTAAATGTAATGTTCCACGCACAATATTTTAATGAATGTAAAGACATATGTGATTGGCTAACTGAACAAGGTATTAAGTTTGTGCCTAGACTAATTGGCGAAGAAGCAGATAGTAAGCCTAGTTTTGCCCATGTCTATAACGATGAACAAATTGACTGGATGAAAGAATATTGGGGACTAAATGTTCCACGTAAAGAAGGAAAGCAGTTAGGTGCAAGTATAGGAAGACCTTGTTGCGGCGCAAGAGAAATGTGTTTAAGTAATGATACTGAAAGCAAAAAAAGTACCTTTGTTGATTTTAGAGATTTCAAAGGTTGGCATTGTAGTGTTAATTGGTTTTTCTTACACTTAGAACAACAAACTGATCAAGTGTTCCATCATCAAACTTGCCAAGCACGGTTTGACGGTACAAGAGGAGCAATAGGTAAAATAAGCGAAGGTTACAAGATTGTCAAAGACTTAAAACAAAAGTTATCGACTAAGACAATGCCAACAATAGTTTGCCCTAAACAAACATGTAGTTGCGGATTGTGTGCTCCTAAGAGTAAACACAAAGAAAAATATTTAGAAACTACTAAAAGACATTTTGATATTGGAGTATTAGATGTCGTATAATTGCTTAGAGTCAATAAACAGTATATATGTTGAGAAAGCAGAACAAGGATATGCAGTAAGTCCGTGCTGTCTATATAAAGATAAAAGTAAAGTTTTTGTACCTACTTTAGATGATGTCATTGACAATCCAACAATTAATGAGATTAGAGAAGGTTTTAAAGGAGATTGGAAACGACCTGAATGCATAGCCTGTGTACAAAAGGAACAACTGGGCAAAAAAAGTAAGAGACTACATAGTTTAGATAGACCAGCTAATCAAATTACAAGTTGGGATTTGCGTCCAGGAAATACTTGTAACTTAAAATGTGCCATGTGCAATCCTTGGAACAGTAGTAAATGGTATGAAGATATAGATGTTTACAAAAAATATCTTGGACCATTTACTAATGAAAATAACAGACAGTCAAGAGAGTCGCTAGATTGGGATTGGATATATGAAAAATGTGTAGACAAAGCAGAAATAATTTATATAGCAGGCGGCGAACCTTTTTATATGAAGCCAGTTCAAAAATTTCTAAAACAGTTATCTAACCACGAATGGAATTGTAACAACACAAGAATACAAATTCAAACTAATGGTGTAAGTAATACTCCACATCTATTAAACATATTAAGTAAATTTAAAAAGTTAGAATTTAGTATCAGTGTTGATGGTTGGGGGAGCGTAAATGATCTTATACGGTTTCCAACTAAACATAAAGACTTTTTAAAAAATACACAAGAACTTGTTGACTTAAATTGCGATCATCTATATTTTAATATTACTGTACAAGCAATGAACTTACCTAATGTTGATAAGTTAGTAACAAAATTACAAGAAACTTGGAACGGAAAATATGATGTTCATAAGTTAACCAAACCTAGTTATCTAGCAGTAAATTGCTTAAAACCTAAAGTAGTTGAAAGAGTTTTACATGATACAAAAGTTTTTGAATTAAACAGTTTTTATAAAGATTATAAATTTGATAGCAAGTTAAATAAACGTATGCAAAGTTTCCTTTTAGATTTAGATGCTAAAAGAGGAACTGATAGCAGAAAAATTATACCGTGGTGTTTTGAATAATGTGGACAACTGAAACATTAGAATGGATTGATATTGAACTTACAAGTTTTTGTAACATACGTTGTAAAGGGTGCTTTCGAGAATTATCTACACATGCAGATAAAATTCTTAATAAAACATATTTAGATATTACTACGATTAAAGAAAAATTTAAAAAAGAAATGTTTCCTAATATTAAAATCATTAATTTTTGTGGTAGTGTTGATGAACCAACTAGTCATCCTCAATTTTTTGAAATCGTAAAACATTTTGCTAGTTGGGACTGTCATATTAATGTTGCTACCAATGGCAGTTTACGTAGTGAAAAGTGGTGGGGAGACCTCGCCAAAATATTACCCAGTAGTCATAGAGTCACCTGGGGCATAGACGGTAGCGATGAATTATCAGAAGTTTATAGGCAAGGTAGTAATTTTAAAAAAGTAGAAAAGAATTTTAGATCATTTATAAAAGCTGGCGGCTTAGCTAATTGGCAATTTATTGTGTTTGAACATAATGAACACCAGTTGGAGATTGCTCGTGCTAGAGCAACTGAAGAAGGATTTCATGCGTTCCAAACAATTTATAGTCATCGTAAAGACACAAAAGATGTAAAACCTAAACAAGTTGATAATAAAGAGTCGAGCTGTATTAGTTGCAAATATGCTAATCAAAAACGCATATTTGTAAATCACATGGGTAATGTTATCCCATGCTGTCACCTTAATGCTAAAATGTTAGAATATCCGGTAAGTAATATTAATAAAGATAAATTTGAGGACATACTTGAAGAACAAGACTATATATCTGATATTAATTTGAAAAATGTAACTATAGAACAAGCTATAAACGGAAAAGTTTGGACAGACATAAAAAACAGTTGGACATCAGATAACAAGATTCCTCGTTGCGAGCAAGTGTGTAAGCAAAATAAAAGAGATAAATTTGTGAAGGAAATATTATGAATAAGAAAATATCAAGCCTAGTAGGTATAGTATCACATTGTCAACGTAATTGGATTGAATGGGAAAAAATACCCGAAGAGCATGTAAATTATATTATTGAAGCCTGTACGGATATGCCAACAAAACAACAAAAAGACGTATACTCATTAGTAGCAATTACAGATAGAAAAATAATTATGGAACTTTTCGAAACTGCTTATGAAGAGAAGGATTATGCAAGAACATTTAAAAGAAATACACAAGTATTGGCAAATTTATTATTAGTATGGATACCTAGTAATGGTACTGATCTAGGACATGATACATATGGCCAATCGTTAGGAATAGCTGTAGGAATGTCGGCCGCGGCGGCCGCACTTGCAGGAGCAGAATTAGGATACCGCACAGGATATTGTCGATGTATTGATGAAGAAAAATCCAAAAAAATACTTGAATCTTATATTGGAAAAATAGAAAAAGAAGAAATACCTCTTATGTTAGGAATAGGAATACCAGATGAAAAATTTGCCTATAATATCATGGCAATAAATGGTGCAAGGTTTGGACATAAAATTAGCTACGATAAACCTAATCGCAAAGTATACAGACTAGCATAGTAAAGGAATATTTTAATTGACAAATATATATAAAAGTGCTATAATTAACTATGAATGAAGATTTGAAATGGTCGAACTATGACTTCTCTAAAATACCGTTTGACGATATTGTTAGTGTGGGTCAACGTACTCTGCTTTATCGTGATCTATTTACTGTATCCTGGCTACTCGGAAGGTTCTGCAACTATAACTGTAGCTACTGTTGGCCTTATGCTAGAAGCAGTAAAAAAGATCATAGACCAACTGAACTTTGTTTGTCGACCATCGATGAAATAAAGAGACAGGCTCGTGAAAACGGGTTTAATAGTTTTCACTTTAGTCTTAGTGGTGGCGAGCCTACTTTTCATCCAGGGTACTTAGACATTCTTAAATACCTAGCTGATGATGTAGAAAACACAAACTATACAAGTATACACATGACTTCAAATTGTAGTCGTAAAATGAAGTGGTTCGAAACTTATGTAGAGTATGCAAAAGCATTTCATAGGGCAAGTATAACAGCAAGCCTACATACAGAATCTGTAAACACACCTGTTAAGATGCAAGAGTTTGCAGACAAGTTAATATTCTGTCAAGAGCATGATGTACAAGTTACAATAAACATGGTTATGGTACCTGACTGGTTTGAACGTGATTGGGAGAATGCACTATTCTTCCATGAGCAAGGAATCAATGTAACACTAAAGCCACAAAGTGATCCTACAGCAAGTTTTGTTGTAGATGGATATACTGAAGAACAATTACAAAAATTATATAACGGAATGCCACAACGTGCATATACTGATAAAAAACGTAAATGGGCAGACAGACCAAAACCTAAATTTAGTTTACTTCCACCTATGGAAGTAAGTACAGGGGAAAAAATACCTGCACATTATCAAGTTGAGTTAGAAGATTCTAATGGCGATAAGTATTATATGGATCAGGCAGAAAGATTTAATGCTTTTAATTTTAACAAGTTTAAAGGATGGAGTTGTAATGCAGGATACAGTGGAATTATTATTAGAGAACCAGACGGCAGTATAAAACGTAGCTATAGTTGTAGAGATGTGCCTTTGGGTAATATTGAAACAGGTTTTAAACTTTTTGACAGTCCTATGCCGTGTATTACAGATAGTTGTGTATCAAGTGCAGATTCTAAGATACCAAAAAGGAGAATATTATGATAGAAAATGTTTCAAATTTTGATGACGAATCATGGGGACCAAAAGCAGAGAAAATTAGCATTTGGCATTTTGACCCGACAATAGTTGATAAAGAAGAAGATGTTTTTATGAAGGTATGTAACTTCGATTTAGATTTTGATGAAGACCTTAAAAAAGCAAAAGAAAACATACAACCAACAGTTACTCACCATACAGAGTTTTGGAGCGGAATAGGATATCCAGAAGGAGTGCCTATTACTGATTCTTCTTTCAAATTCGATTTATCTAAGTACCCAAACTTTAAAGAAATAGTAGACCGTCTAGGATTAGTAGAACATGAAGAATTTGATATCAAAGTAAAATTATTTTGCCAAAGACCAGGGCAGATGTTACCAACTCACATTGATAACTATAAAAAAGCATCAGAAGAAAAAACATCAGAAATTGCTCTCACTGCTCTTAGATTTGTTGTTGCTCTTAATGACTGGGACATTGGTCATTATTGGCACTTTGGAAATGCAGTTTGGAAGCAATGGAAAAAAGGAGACTGTGTCCATTGGCATAGAACTATGGCACATGGTACTGCAAATACAGGACATAGTGATAGATTAAGTTTGCAAATTACAGGCATACCTAGCGAAAAAACTTTTAAGTTAATTCATAGTTAAACTTGTTTATCTCCCATTTAAAACTTTCTTCTACAATCTGTTTTAATTCAGGAGTATAATACTCTTCGATTGATTTTTCTCGTTCGGGTCCTTTGTTCCTAATTTTTCTTTCTATGTTAGGTTTGTATATATTGTATCTTTGTAAAAGACCATCAAGATCATCATATAAATTATCAGTATCAATGTAATGATCGCAAGCCGGAATATTGTTTTCATAATAGATGTTTTTATCAACATGACAATGACCATGCTTGTCATACATGCTTTTGATCCAAGTTTCAAATGTCCGCCAATCGTATTCCACACCAGTTAGTACATTCTCTCTAGGACTTAAATGCCATCCTTCTTGATGTCTGTATTCGTAAAAACTAACTAATTTTTTATATGGATTTCTTATGGATGTAAAAAATTTAAAATTTTCTGCCCCTGGAACATTTTGTTTTACTTGCGTGATGTTGCTATGTAAATAAAAATTCATTAGATTTGGTTGATAATTATCCCTGTGATTTGACCTTGCTATATGATAGTTGTAGTATTGATAATGTAGCGTATTTTCTATGTAACGCTTCACACTTACACTACCGGTTTTTACAGTTGCAATATAAACAAGATTTATTGGATGGTATATAATAATCACATAAGTATTTACACAAATGCATAAGCGGTAAATATACTTATGAGCCTAAAAGTCCTGATCTCACAACCAAATTTATACGATTCAAAAGTCTGTATGCCACTAGTGTTCTTATGCCTAAAAACATACGTGGATAAACAAGAAGATATACAGCCTGTTACTTGGCTCGATCCTTTATTTAGAAATACAGATGTTGATACAATGTTAAAAGGTATAAATTTAAAACAATTAGATATCTTAGGATTAAGTTGTTATGATTGGAATTGGCAACTAAATTTACAAATAGCAAAAAGAGTAAAACAAGAAAATCCTAATTGTTTGGTTATAGCAGGAGGACCTCACCCTGATTGGAAAGATGTAGATTTTTTTAAAAACTATCCACAGATAGACATTATTGTGTATAACGATGGAGAACGTCCTTTTGCTGAAATTATAAAAGCAGTGCAACAAGGCACAGAATTTAAAAATATTAATAATTTGATATTGCCCGGATTAAGAACTCCGCCAGATTCTTTGTTTAAAGAATTTGATGCAAGTCCATGGCTAGAAAATAAAGAGTGGGTGTTAGATTTTAAAAAACGCTATATAGACGAAGGTAGCAATCAGCACTTTACATTGCTATGGGAAACAGATAGAGGATGTCCTTTTAAATGTTCTTTTTGTGATTGGGGTAGTGCTACAAATAGTAAAGTGCGTAGGATACCTGAGCAAAGGGTTTATGACGAGATTGATTTCTTTACCAAAGAATTAAAGGTAGATGTTCTATATCATGTAGGTGCAAACTTAGGAATTTTTCCTAGAGACTTAGATTTTGTAAAATACATATGTAACAAAAAGATAGAAACTGGATATCCTAAAAGTTTTCAATATAGCACTAGTAAAAACACTCCTGAACGCACAGTTGAAATAGCCAAGTCTTTGTATAATGCTAAACTATTAAAAAAACATGTTGTAAGTTTACAGCATACTAAACAAGAAGTATTAGACTGTATTGATAGATATAATATTCCAGTGAAACGACAAATACCAATGATTAGAGATTTAAATAAAGAACGAATGCCATGTATTAGTCAAATGGTAATGGGAATGCCAGGAGATACTCCTGATCTTTGGATGCAAGCATTGACAGATACTATTGAATGGGGTATACATTATGAATGTAGAATATATGACTTCCAATTACTTCCTAATGCTCCAGCCGCTCAAAAAGAGTATATGGAAAAATGGCAGATAGAAACCAGGGTAAGAAAACATTTTATAAACGGATATCATAAATTTTTAGAACAAGATCATGAGAGCGAACCTTCTACCAGTGAGTTTATTGTTGCTACAAAAACATACTCATTAGAAGACTGGCTACAAATGAAGGTATTTGGAAAAATGTTTATGGCTTTACATGGTGGAAGTATCACTAAATGGGCTAGTATGTTTTGTAGAAATACATTAGGTATAACTTATTACGATTTTTACAAAGGTATATATAACAATTTTTTTAAAAACCCTTTGTATACATATACCAATTCCATATATAACACAGGCTACACGCATTTTAAAAATTTTATAGATGACGATAATTTGACAGATGAACTACAAATTCCAGAATTAGAAAACGGCAGATTCTACCAATTAGAAGAATACATTCTTTGGAAATGCTTGTATGATACAAATTTTGAAGTTAATCAAAAGTTTTGGACAGAATTACAACAATACTTAGATACAACATATAATAACGAAATGTTACACGACCTGTTAGAATTTAATAAAAAAATGATACTAAATTTTGACTATAGATCAGAAGTTGGAAAAAACATAATGTGCAATAGAGATTGGTTAGAATACATTGATTCGTGTACATGGAACACAGTAGATAATACAGCAGAAAATTTTGATGTAAATTCAAATCTAATTAATGTTCCTGTTGCTTTTAATCAAGGAAAAGTTTGGTACACTAAAGATCATAAGATAGGACAATTTCCTATGGGAGGAGCACAGGATGTTAATTGGTATGATAACAAAGAAATGTTTGTTAATACGATACTAGCACCGACCTATATGCGTGGAACTAGAACGGTATATAATAGGGGTAGCTATGTTTAATTGGCAAAATGTGGAAGTATTTAACGTGCCATACAAATTTGTTATCTGTGATAACTTTTTAAAAGACTATGATGACAATTTATTTCCTAACCAAGAATGGTGTAACAAGAATTTAATTACTCGTGAGAACGCTGTTACAAAAGCAATTAGTGCGATCAACAGTTTAGAAAAGTTAGATGGAAATAAAAGAAGTTTGCTAGAAAATATTTTAAGCCAAGATTTTCATAACAAAGTTTGCAAAATTTTAAACGTATCTTTAGTAAACGAATCTGTTGCTGTTAGGAAAACAGTAGGAGATTATAGGATAGCCCGTGAGGCTATGTATGTCACAAATTTAAAAACTGACAAGGATATACTAGATGTGCATTATGATAGTGAGGTAACTATTTGGACAGGATTACTTTATTTTAGTGATAGCAATTATGGTGGAAGTTTTAATATACATACTGAAGATAAAACAATTTTTAAAAAAATACCTATAAAAAAGAATAGACTTATACTTACACTGAATAGTAGTAACAGTTGGCATAGTGTGTCATCTTGGCACGATAATAATCCACGTAAGAGTATATACATTACAAGTGAATTTAAAAACTTTGGAAGAGATAAAGATAGAAAACCTATAGAAGCAAAGGAGGTATGGTTCTAATGACAAAAGAACTAATTAGAAAATTTGATATTGGATTAGATATAAAAAAGTTACAACAAGACTTTAATAATTTATTACCACAGATGGAGGAAATTGGCTGGTGGGGAGCAGAAGGTGCAACACACCAATTTCAATTTGCTGTTCAATCTAAGTTCGGTAGTAATAATCCTTATCACGAATGTTGCGGACCACAGCCTAGTTTAAATAAAGAGGATGGCTCTAATCCTCTAAACGAAGGTAGTTTTAACATAATCAACAATATGTTTATAGGCACATATTTTGAGGATGTTATTAGCAAGTTTCCAATTGATGTTACACGAGTTAGAATATTAAAACTTAAAGGAAAGAGTTGTTATAGACTACATAGAGACATGACATATAAATTTCATATTCCTATTATAACAAATCCTAGTAATTTATTCTTCTTTCCAGAACAACATCATAGGTATGTAATTCATTTACCTGCTGACGGAAGTATATATTACACTGATACTTCAGAGCCACATACATTTTTGAATGGAGGAACTAAGGACAGATATCATATTGTGTTAAGTAGCACTATCGACAAAGATATACTTTTGAATGACTTTACAAAGGAGTTAGATTTTACAAGAGATCATTTTCCATCTCTTGATAAAAACGGCGAATGGATATAGTATTACTATCTGATGTTTATGCAGAAGGCTACATACGTGGAGCAGGAGCATACAAACTAGCGACAGAACTACGGTCTGCCGGCTATTCTGTACAGGTTATTGACTTTGCAAGTAGGTTGACAGAACAAGAAGTAAACAAATTATTTAATAAATTCTTGACGCAGGAAACAAAACTGTTAGGAGTTAGTAATACATTTATGAGTAACAACGGAAATAAGATATTTGAACAAGATTGGATGCTAAATTTAATCAATGAATATAAACAACGGTTTAACTTCAAAGTTGCTATCGGCGGAAATAGAGGGGGTCCTGCGACTTATTCTAAGTTAGCCAGAAATGTATTTGACATATTAGTAAGTGGTTTTGCTGATAAAGCAATTTTAGCTGTTGCTGAAGGAAATGCTAAAGGAAAATTAGTAAACAATCAACTTATAGTAGATAGCAATGTAGATTATGAATACACAGATTTTCATAACAGCAAAACTATATTTACAGAACAAGATTGTATATTTCCAGGTGAAGCATTGCCTATAGAAATTGCTAGGGGTTGTAAATTTAGATGCAGTTATTGTTTTTATCCAGGAAATGGGAAAGGTGATACTTATAAACATTTAAAAAATAAAAGTGTTCTTAGAGATGAACTAATATATAATTATGAAACATTTGGAACACAAGTGTACGATATTATGGATGATTTACTAAATGATAGTCCTGAGAAATGCGAATATATACACGAAGTATTTACAAACTTACCCTTTAAGGTTAGTTTTGGATCGTATGCAAGAAGTGATTTACTTATAAGCAATATGCATACATTACCTTTGTTAGAAGAAAGCGGAGCAGTAGGACTACAATTTGGTATAGAAACATTATTTAAAAAATCTGGAAGTGCTATTGGAAAAGGAATGGCCAAAGAAAAAACTATCGAAGGCTTACATTATATCAAAGAAAATAGTAACATAAGTTTAGGAAGCGGATTTATTTTCGGATTGCCATACGAGCCTTTAGAAAGTATAAGAAGTACTATAGAATGGTTAGACTCAAAAGATTGTCCTCTAGATAATAAAGAAGTATATGCATTAAGTATTCCAAGTTTGAATAGTCATTTTGAACATAGTAAGCTAATGATTGATCCTTATCGCTGGGGATATAAAGATTTAGAACCAACAAATAAAGACAGAATGATTTGGGACAACGGACACATAAATTGGTATCAAGCAAAAGAGTTAGCAGATGAATGTTTAAATAGATTTCGTAACCATAATCACTTTAATGCTCATCAGATAAGTAGAGTATACAACATGGGCTATGATGTCGGCACAATTACAAATACTCCTGCCGCAGTATTTAGAAACAAATTTGAATCTATCAAACCTAATAGCGATAGTGTATTGAGTAAGAAAAAACAGTATTTGGAAAAATTGTATGCAATATAAAAGTTTAACAATACCTAAAGGTCAAGATATTGTAATAGCAAATATACCTAGTATTGAACTTAGACCTCCTATTGGACCAGCACGAATTAAATCTTTTATTAAGAGTAAAGGGATGTCCTGCTATTGTATAGATCTAAATTTAGACTTATGGCATAGATTAAAAAAAGATAAAGAATATTTTCAAAGTGACGAAGATAGGTTTTGGGAAGGGTCAGATAAATGGCAACTATGGCAAGATCCTATTATGTTCGAAGACTTTTATGACGTTACTTTAGAAGCTATTGTAGACGAATGGGTAGCATTGATTGCAGAAGCTAATCCAAGATTCTTTGGTATAAGTGTACATTTCCTACGTAGTCAATTAACTGCTAAGAAGTTATTAACTAAACTTAAAGAAGTAGCACCTCATATACCGACAGTGTTAGGCGGAAGTGCCGCTGAGCATTTTGGTTTAGAATTAGGATGGGATATACTGGACTGGATTGTAGTTGGAGAAGGAGAGCATGGTGTTGAAAGTTTATTAAACGGAACACTACCAAGCGGAGTTTATAATAAAGATACATATGACCCTGAATGGAAACTAGAAGCACCTAGAACCCCAAAAGTAGATTTATCTAAAATAAACTATCCAGACTATACTGATTTTCAATTTTCGCAATATCCAAAAGATGCATATGAAGTAGCAGAAAATACATTAGGTGTTGCTAGTTTGTTTATTGAAGGAACACGTAGTTGTATCTTTGATTGTAAGTTTTGTAACGTAAGAGGAGAATTTGGAGTTTATAGAGCAAGGCCCGGAGAAGATGTTGCCAAAGAAATAATTTATTATTATGAAACATATGGCGTTGCTGATTTTGTTTTTGTAGATAATATTGTAAACGGTGTATTAAAACAAATGAATCAAATGGTTGATACACTTATAGATTACCAAGAAAAGAATAATATAAAATTTGCCTGGAGTGCATACTTTGCTGTAAGGGCAAAAAAACAAATGCCACCTGAGATGTGGGATAGATTAAGGCAAAGTGGCTTACATCATATCAAGTTAGGCATTGAAAGCGGAAGCACTGATACTTTGAAAGAGATGGATAAAAAGTATACTAAAGAAGATTTGTTATATACTATGGAGCAATGTCATCGTTTGAATATTACTACAAGAAGTATGTATTTTGTAGGATATCCTACGGAAAGTGAAGAGGAATTTTTAGATACTTTAGATACTATAGAAAAACTTAAACCATATGACGAAATATTAAAGCCATTATATATTGGAGTACTAATGCGAGTAAAACCTAATACTAGGGCTAAGACAGATTATACACTGGCAGGATATCTAAAAAAAGACAAACGCTTTCCGAATAATTTTCCATATAGAATGTACTGGGTATATGATGATGGTAAAGTTTTTAACGATCTGCCAACACGTATAGATAGGCACAAGCGTTTAGCAAAAAAATGTATAGACCTAGGGTTTAAGTATTTTGATGATCCCTTACAATATGAAATAGGTAAACTAGAAGAAAATTGTAACAAATACGTTAGTACATAATTTTACTTAACCATTCATCTCTACCATCTGTGGGTTTGCCATTTTCAAACCTCCAATTAAGATTATTATGCATCTTTCTTAATTTATCTTGTGCGAACCAATGGGCCATAAATGTAGCTAATGATTGAGGTGTCCACTTTGTCTTATAAGGTTGTGGTTCCCAGTTAGAATAAATTATATCGTCCATTACAATATTTTCATATTTAGATAATTCTTCTACATAACATCCAAAGAAAATAAATTTGCCTACATATGAAGGTGCTTCAGAAGCTGTCAAGACAATACAATCAATATAGTGTGGATATACTGTATCTAAGAAATTTGCCTTTGCTCTTTTGTTAGGCACAACAACAATATTTTTTATGTTACACAGTTTTAATGCCGAGTCCACTTTTTGGATACCTCCATGGAATGTTTGTAAGATCTTTGTACATTTCTTTATATAAGTTTTTTTTGCCTTTATACTCACTAGGCATATTAGTACATATATCAATAAATTCGTTTTCAGCAAACGGATGAACCCATTTATATCCATCCATGCCATAATTAAATAATCTGTATGCTCCCTCATCTTGTAGTCTACTAAACATAACTCTATTTAATATATCAGGATGATTATCCCACTGTGCAAATCTCTTGTTAAAATGCTCAACACATTCTTTATATATAGGGTCATTGCTAAGAGGTAAAATACTATTATTGCGTCTATAGCTACCGCACACATTAACATGCCAATGTGCTAAGTCTTTAGGCTGATAACCGTTCATAGCAGTATATTGTAAACTTTGATTTATTTGCATTTCACCGGTTCCTATTTCACCAGTAAAAATTACATGCTCAGTAAGACCTAAACTTTCTAAAGCCATACGTTTTGCAGTATAAGGATTTTCTACCCAATACGGAAAATTAGTCTTTGGTATAGTGTCTAATTGATAATACTCTACCTTTATATCTAGTTCTTTTTCTATTTGTTCAACAACATATTTTTCAGTAGTATTTGAAACGCTAGAATATAAACTTACAGCAGTAAACGGAATATCAAGGGTTTTAAATATATGTGCTAGTGCTGTGCTATCTTTGCCTCCTGATAAGAATATAACGTTATTATTAGTGGCATATTGCTTTACAGTTGTTTCTATAATGCTTCTTAGATCTTTAGGTGTAGCTGTATTAATTTGCTTCTTAGGCAGTACTAGTGACGCTGTATGACGCTTTAAACCAACCACAGGATGCCTTGCACTTACTGTCCAACCTCCTAACATATCTCTTTCTGTAAAGAAGTCTTGATTAGTTTGGCCTTCGCCCAAATCAAATTTACAAGAAAAGTAATCAATGTTGTTTAAGTTCATAATCCAATTCTTTCATTACATAACAATTAGGACCGAATTCCATACCTTCGTCGAAGAAGTCACTTGTCTTTACAAATCCGTATTTTACGTAAGCAGGTAATGCTTCTTCTCTTGGAACGCTCCATATAGAAGTACATTTTTCTTTCATTGCTTGTCCTTCAAGTTCACAAAATAATATTCCTGCTATTCCTTTTTTCCTATATAGAGGATCAACCCATATACCTCTAGATCTATAAACTTTTTCATTTGTTCTATGTCCGCTGTTAACGCCTATAATTTTATTAGCATTGTTATAAACAGCAAAGAATGTCGGAGAATACAAGTTATAGATATCCATATTATATCCGCCTTTGTACAACATACTGCTCATAGGCTTAATAGGACTGTTTCTTCCTCTCCAAAGGTTTTCCTGCCATATTGGTAATATATCTTGGAAAGAAATTAATTCTGATCTATATTTCATTTTTGCTGTAAACTTCTAATTACTGATTTATAGTTTTCTATAGTTAAAGGAATATTTAAAACACACTGAACACTATCGTCTACATATGAAAAGACACTATGTTGCTTTCTAGTGTTAACAAAATATGGTCTTCCTGGTTCTAGTACGACGACTTTATCTTCGTATATAAAAGCAAATTGGCCTTTATTACAATTATGACAAAGTGTAATAATTCTAAAACATGTGACATCTAATATCTTTCCATCTCTGTGTGGTGGAAAAAATCCGCCTTTATTTAGGCGTATAAAATGAGAACGTCCTAATGTATCAAATGTATTTAAAAGCGGCTGTATGACGCTTATATTGCTTGCTACAGGTGTTTTTACGTTGATATTAACTTCAGATATTTCTGTACCATTCTGCTTGTTGTACTCAAACAAGCTATCAAGATCTGGAACGCCACTAAGACCTCCGTCTAAACTAGTGATACTTAAACCCTGTCTATTGTTTGGTTTACGTGGATTATATTGTTTCCAATCATTATCAAATAAAGATAGCTCGTCTTTAAGTTTCTTTATATCAATAGTAAAATCTAGGGGAACTATGTCCCCTAGACTTGAAAGGTGTAATATTAAATTCGAATCAATCGATTGTTTTTTCATCTACGTACTCAGCAGTTGACCATTCCATTTTGTCTTTAGCAAAATTAACAAGCAACTTCAGTCTTTCTTTTGTAACGTAGCTATACAATGAATCCATAATTATATTTGACTCTTCACCAAAGTACATAGGATAATCACCAAGTTTGGAAATTAGATATTCTCTACTTTCTTTATTAGCCATCATATTTTCAAATGCTTGTACTACTTCATTTGAATTTGCACCTGGATGCATAAACAGTCCTTTTTGTAATCCATCACGCCATACTGCTGATAAGATGTATGCTTCGTAAATATCACCTGATGGTTCTTTATTAAATGTTTGTTTGTAAAGATCTACTACTGTAGGTGTATCTGGCCAGTTATAATCTTGTACAAAACCGTTATCAGGAGTAAACATACCGTGATTGAATAATCTTACTGCTTCTCCATTTTTTACCATAGGAGCAGTATTCTTAATATGTCTTGAAGCTGGCTCTCTAATATATGTAAAGTCACCTCTTAGCCAAGCCTGTTTAGCATCACCTGCACTCATCTTTCTTACAAAGTTAATATTGTTCCAACCTTTAAGCAAAGTCCAACCTAGTGTTTCAGGCACACAACCTGAACAGTCTGCTAAATTAAGTACATCATTTTGCCAATCATAATCACTAGCAATAGTTGTTGTAATATTATATGGTTGGATTAAGATCGGTTCCCAATCTTTAAAACTCCATTTTACATTTTCGATTAACCATGCATTAGCATTGCCACCATGTGCAAGTAAAATAACCTTAGGATCATTTTTATATTTGGTATTGAAAGTTTCTAACCCAACATTACCTTTACCGCCCTTAATATTTTCTACAATTACTTTTTCGCCTAGATATTTTTCTAGCTCAGCCGCAACAACATCGGCCCAAATTGCAGTACCTGTTCCTTTAGGGCTAGGAACAACTAATCTATAATCAGCCATTGCTGAGCTTGTTGTTAGAACTAATCCTACAAGCAATGTTAATATATGTTTCATTTATAACTCCTATTTTGTTTCAACATATTTTATCCCGGCAACAATAGTAACTAGTGTTAACACGAACAATACGACAGTAATTGGACGATCTATTAACGTAGTTATATTGTACAACGACATTGTTTGATAACTCAATGCTTCAATCTTAGCAAATAAGATAAAAGCTAACAATATCGCCGGTCTATTTAATTCAAGGCGCTTAGATGTTAATCCAATCGCCGCACACACTACCAAAGTAGTAATATCATAATATGTATGCGATATTTGATAACATGACCAACCAATTAATAATAATATCAAAGGTGCATACACTTTTACAGGAATCCTCAAAAGTAAAGTAATAGGCTTACTTAACAATAAACAACTAATACCTACCAAGACAGTACCTCCTAAAAATCCTATTGTAAGATATTTATAGAACTCACTATCTTGTTGGATTGAAACTGAGCCCAAGTCAAAATGTAGCAAGTAAAATAAACTTAATATAACAGCAGTAAACGGTGTACCTGGTATACCAAATACTACTGTTGGAACAAAACTAGCGGCCGTAACGGCATTATTTGCACCTTCTGGTCCTACTACTCCTGCTATGTTTCCATTTCCAAATTTTCTATTAGGAAAACTAAATTTAGTTTGGGCATAACTAAGCCAGTCAGCAACAATACCATGCACACCCGGAAGAGCACCAACTAGTGCTCCTATCATACCGCCACGTAAACTTACTAACCAATATTTTTTCCAAGCAAATATTCCTAGCTTAACCTGTTTCCAACTTGAGTTCAATTTTTGTAATTGATTGTTTTTAAGGAACATATCAACTAGTTCCGGAATAGCAAACAGTCCACTTACAAGAATAAGGACATTTATACCATCTTCTAGGTACGAATATCCAAATGTAAGTCTAGGAGCATTGTTTTCATCGATACCTACATAACCTAATAAAAATCCTAATAGGATACTAATTATTCCTAGTTTAATTTGGCCTTTGACTAAGAATACTACGCAACATAATGCTAATATGTTAAGCATTAATAGTTCGGGAATCCCAAACACTAATAATAACTTACTATAAATTGGCATTAATAAAAATACAAGAGATCCAAATAGTAAGCCGTTTACTGTACTACTTGTAAATGCCGCACTTAAAGCATATGTTGCTTTGCCTTTTTTAGCTAAAGGATATCCATCAAGAACAGTCGCCGCACTAGAACTACTTCCTGGAATACCTAATAGTATACTACTCCATGTATCACCGGTAGCACAAGCCGCAACCATTGCTGTATAAAATGCTACACCTAAATACGGATCACTATAAAAATAAGGAAAAAATATGTAACTAGTAAGTAATGCAGTAGTTGGTCCAGCAGTAGGAATAATGCCAAATGCAAGTCCCCATGCTACTCCTAATGATACAAATATAAAAATTTCAAACATATCTTATTATACAACAAAAATTACTAAAAGTCAAGTAGTTTTGTATAATTTACAAAGCCACAAAAGCCTTTTTTTACTAGTGTAAATAATTTTCTGTCGTAATGTTTATACATATTTTCTTCCATTTCATTGTAAATTTCTTGATAAAAACTATCACTAGGATGAAAATGATCTGTTTTTTCTTTATAGATAAGTTCTGGCCATTCAGCATTTTTCATTGCCATAGTATTGCAAACACCTTTATTATGTTTTCCATAACTTAGTAAAGGGTGTGTAACTTGACTTTTTATTAAAGGAAGTGTGCTATTAAAGAATGTATATTGTCCTGCTCTTTGAACTTGTTTTGCCCATAACCACCAAATTATTTCTGTAGGCGGACAAGGAATAGTAATCTCTTTATCCCAATTTTCGCCTATACAATTTTCCATAGTAACACGATAGATATATCCGTCTTTTTCAAGTTCACCTAGTCCCCCTACTATAAATTGATCTTTGGGTATTTTATCAAAAAGTCCTAATGTAATTAAAAATCCTCGACTCATATTTCCTAACATCACACTATACTTTTTCATTCGTTCGATACATTCAGAACGATCGGCAGTATATTCTACCCAGTCGTATTCGAGTTCGTTTGCTATCTGTTTACTTTTAGTACGATGTGTGTCGTTTGCCCACGGATAATGTTCGTAATATATTGTAGCATTTTTTCCTAGTATCTTAGCACAACGGGCAATAATTTCACTGTCGCTACCACTTACTGGAATAGCTAAATTGTTAGGAAGTAATTTTGCGGCTTTCAAACATTCTTGTCTGAAGCTATCACAATCTACATCTAAAGGAGCAATTTTGTAATTAAATTTTTTTAAAGGAATGTTGTTGTCTAGATAAGATTTAAAATCTGCATACGGAGAATCGTTCACTGACCAGTAGATATGTTTAGGTACTTCTAACATACAGTATATATCTGTTATTTTATTTGATTTAGATTAAATTGACCCAAGCACCGTTTTCGTAGCCTTGGAATTTATTATCAGTTGAATTGTAAATAACCATTCCGTTAGCGGCTGTAAGTGCGTTACGTTCAGTAGTTGTAATTGATCCAAACTGCACATAACCAGAGGCAGGCATAACAAGACCACCGTCGTTCTGGAAAGCAAATTCTGTATTAGTCCCTGCAGGATTACGTATTTTAAAAGTAGCCTTACCTGGTGCTACATTGTTAGATACTGCGGCTGTAGTTTCAAAAACAAGTGTAACATTTTCTCTGTTACTTGATCCGTCAAATGCTTGTCCAACAAGTTCCATAGTTCTATCACCAGCTTGATATGATGCTGGCGTATCTTCAGTGCCTCTATTTTTAACACTTTTAATATCAGCAACATTGTCGCTATCGTGATATGTGTTGACTGACATAGCAACACCTGATGTATTCGAACGCTTGATAATTAATTGTCCGTTTTTAAATGCGTTGTCATCACCTACAGAACCAATTGTAAGATTAGAGCCACTTGCAACACTGACTCCGCCAGTTGCATTAATTTGTAGGTTACCTGTTTGGGTAATTTTTGTTATTGTTAAAATTTTTGCAATTGAATCAATTACTGATGAACTATCATCAGCAAATACTGAGCCAACTACATCACCTGTTACACTACCAGTCACAGCACCAAAGTGTGTACCTGTTGTGTTACCTACTACGTTACCTGTTACTGAACCAACTACATCACCTGTTAAGTTACCAACTAGGTTAGTTGCTGTTACTGAGCTTGTTTCTACAGGGCCTACAATTCTTCCGTTTATAGCGTCAACTAGGAGCGTTGAGTCATCACCATAAATGTTACCACGTACATCAATTGCTGGGTTATCTGTTGCGGCCCATTGTGATCCATTGTATACAAGGATCTGATCGTTTTGTGCGGCTAACGCTTGTACGTTACCTAAATCTTCTAAATTCTGTGTTGATACAGATACCGGAGTTCCGCCTGTTGTAGCGCCATCTCCTACAAATACTTCTTTGCTGTCTGTTGTGTAAACAAGTTCACCTTCGGCTGGTACATAACCTGGACTGGTTTGTAACTGCGTCTTTGTGCCTCGTTTGATTCGTAAAGTACCCATGTAATGCTCCTAATTCATTGTTATATGTATTTATATCAAAACAATGATAAACTTACTTTTTCTTTTTCGTAGGATTTTTTAAAAAAGCCCTAGTTTTTTTCTGTACATCACGTTTTACTTTCGCTGTATTTAACCTAAAATCAACATGCTTTATCGACGAACCGTATTCATTAAACAATTCAGCTATAGTATCGTCTAAATTAGCACCAGTACTACGTTTTGCATTACAATCTATTTCCCATATCTTACCTTCTTTAAATTCAACTCTAATTGATTGAAGATAGTTTATGGGAATAGTTTGAATATCTATGTCTCTAAAAACCTCAGGCCAATGCCTAATTACATCATCAGGCAGTTGTTTTGGCACTAGTTTTCTTCTTCGTAGTAGGAACAAGCTCTTCAGCTTGTGCTCTAAGTGCCTTTGCTTCTTTATATAATCTGTCTGCATCTGAACGATATTTAGCGGCTAAGTCTGCATCAGTTAACACACCATTTGTTGGTGCTTGTAGATTAGCGGCTTTCGCTTCAGCAACTACGTCTGGATTTGTCGGCTTTGGCATTTCGCTAATACTGCCAGCTTCGGTAATTGTTGTACCTGCTGGAGTTTCATTAGGATCTTTCAAAGCAAGATCTGAAATAGTAACACCTTTTTGATCAGCGATGATTTTATTAAGTTCATCAAGACCAATTGCAGTTGCAGTGTTTGGAGTCATCTCAACTTCATTCATTGGAATAGTTTGAAGTTTACCTGTCGAATGAAATCTTGCTAACATATTAGCGCCATCACTCAACTGAGTTCTTGCCATTACTTCAGCAAATTCAAATGATGTTTGTGCTGAGTTACTTTCAACTGTTTTAATTAATACATCGTGATCTGCATCACTAAGTGTAGCAGTATCAATTACTAAAGAATTCACAGGTGGATTTTCTCCTGGAATAACTCTATATGCAACGATTATTTTACGTTGATTCTTTTTTAATCTGCCTACGTGTTTAATTTCGGCCATTACTTGTCTCCTTTAGGTGCTTCTGCTGGAGCAGTTCCTTCTTTGCTTGCTTTGGCTTCGTCTTCAGCTTTTTGAACTGTTTGCAAGAATGCATCTAGTTTGTTAAATGTTTTACCAACTGCTTCCATTTCGTTGGCTTTAAATGCACCTCTTTGTGAGGCAACATCAATAATAGATCTTAGTACTCCAAGATCTTGTACAGTAAGTTCAACCGGTGCTGTTGATACACCTGCTTGTGGTGTTTCAGTTGCCGCTTGAGTTTCTGCTGTTTTAGTTTCTTCTGACATATTATTCACTCCTTATGTATTATATATGTACTTTATATTTATTTGTACTTCAAATGTGGACAAGCAAGAACGAAATAAGATAGTTCTTTTGGGTCTTCAAATCCTGCTCTAAGCACAGTATCTATTTTATTTTCTTTAGTTAAGCTAACTGCTTTTTTAAGATAGTATCTCTTTTTTAGGTTAATATCTATCCATTTGCTAATAGCAGATTCCATATTATAAGTGTGTGGTAAATCAATTGTAGCAAGATGTGAAGACTCATAAGATAATCTTCTTATCTCAAAAAAGTCTTGTGGTGATATTTTATTTTTTAGCTTCAAGCCGCCTCCTCGTAATGGGCAGTTACACCAAACGGTGCTTTAGTATTCTTATCATGATGGCCATGTATAATAAACACTGTTTCACAATAGTCTTCATCTCCCCAACTACCAAATGGATAACCATCTGTAAACATGATAAACTTCT
>Ga0213868_10001320_pt1 | contig 23865 bp, 12 predicted proteins | sample PICome_9_FD_160087 | JGI IMG/M metagenome (GOLD analysis project Ga0213868, IMG submission 160087) | Coastal seawater microbial communities near Pivers Island, North Carolina, United States - PICO127 | ecosystem: Environmental > Aquatic > Marine > Coastal | place: USA: North Carolina... | reverse complement strand
CTGGCCATGTTTCTTTCGCGGCAAAATGAATGGAAAAATCTGAAGAATTTGAGGTTTACAGTTGAGTCAAAAAATGGTATATTCTCGCTACGTCATACGCGCTCTAATGATCTCTCTTTCTCTCTATGGAAAACTACTTCTTGAACCACTTAGGGACGAAGGATTTCTTAGCCTGGTCGCTCATCATCGGTTCGGCTTTTGCTTCTCGATCTTTGTCTTCTTCTTTCGAAGGAGGCTTAGGAGGAGGAGGAGGACGTATCGGCGCCGAAGCGGAAGACTTTTGGTCGTGCAATCGAAGCATTTCCAAACACTTGGTGCTGAGCAGCGCGGATTCCTCTACTTCTTCGAAGGAGGAAGTGGTAGTGGTGGTGGTTTTTAAGGAGAAGAAGATTTTCGCGGCGGGGGCTAAGCCGGCGTCGTATAAGGATTGGTTCGCGTCTCGGCCGTTTCGTTTCAAGACGCGTTTCGGAGGCGCGACGAAGAGTTCAAAGCTCGGCGCGTTTTGAGTACTTTTATCATCCTTGGATAAAATCTCCTCAACGAACGCGTACACGTCCTCGACGGTTTCTTTGTGCGCGTCGAACACCGCTTCCACGCACACGTCCGAAATTGGTTTCTGTTGAAACATAATCCGTATCGTCGCGTGTCGCACTTTCTCTCTTCGCCGTTGCGCTTCTCGCTCTCGATGCTTCTTCGTCAACAAGGCATTCCCGTTCTCTAATTTACGTCTGTTTGACGCCACAATCTGCGCCGCTTCCGCACTGGACAGCTCAAAAAACGCCTCCGGTAATTCCTCATTCGCGGAGACTAAACCGGTGGTTGGATCCATTTTGCGTTCCTCCGCTTCGGCGTCTAAAGTTTTCTGTCGAACCACCCGAGCCGCGCGTTTGCCGAGAACAGAAGAAGAAGAAGAAGACGTCGCTTTTGCGTCGTCGTCACTCAGAATTGCAGATCGTTCCATCGTTTCGTCTTCTTTTTTGTCTTTCTTCTCCGCCGCGTCGATGTTCGCCGCGCTCGCCGACGAGGCACCTTTAACGTGTAACGGTGGTGCTTCTCCTCCTCCTCTTCTCAAACTGCTCTCCTCATTCGCGACGACATCTGAACCAACCGTTAAAGTTCGTTTTTTAATAAACACTACTTTCAACTTCGCGTTCGTCGGTAAGTTCAAGTGCCGCAAAGGGCAGTCCATGTCGACTTTCACACCTCCCGAGGAGGAAGAGGAGCCTTTTCCCCGCGATTGGTCTTCTGAACGGAATTCCAACGCATCAACGTTTATGCCACTCTCTGATATCATCCCGAGCTTACTCGCGCACTCGAGCAAACAGTCCCTCAACGGTTTCATCGGCGGTAAAGATTTGAGGGTTATTTTCGATTTGCCGTCCTCGGAGAGGACGGTGATGGTGGTGGCCATGACGTGATGAATGTGTGGGTATTAATTGTGTGGTAAAATGAAACTAAACTACGTGTCTACAACATTCGGCTACTATCTTTAATGACTAAATTAACGGCACTCTGGCGACGTAAATACCTTGCCTGGCTAAACTCTCTTCGACGTCTGCGCTTCCTTGTGGGGGTTCAATCTTGTAAAATTTACTGTACGCGACCAACACCTCGCACCCGCGCTGGAGCAGCGTCGGGTAGTGACTGCGTAAGGAACCGTCGACGTCCATTTCGAGTTCACGAATTCGAGTCCAGGTATTACCGTCGTTTGAGGATACGGCGACTTTAAGAAAGGTGCGGCATCGGGAACACCCTTTGGCGGGATGTTTTGCGTGGTCGTTGAACGCGAGCGCGAGTAAACCGCTCGGTTGGAGACGAATCATGTCGATTTTCGAGTTTGGATTCGGGACGTCTTTCATCGCCGACGCGTCCGTCCACGTTTGACCGCCGTCGAGAGATTCCGAGCGGAACACGTACCCAGCTTTGGTTCGAAAGACCATCAGTAAGTGGTCGTCCGTTTCCAATTCGACGACGGCGTTTTCAATCAACCACGTATTTCGACCTCGAATGGTTTCGGAGGGATACCAAGATTCGCCGTGGTCGTCGGAAAGTAAAACGCCCGCGCCTTCTTTTCCGTTCAGTTTTGAACATTTCTCTGGATTGACCGATGGCGATTCTAACATCGCGCGTTCGTTCCAATACGGCAGAACCCATCTACCGGACCGTCTTAACACGATCGGTTTATTCGCGGTGACTTTCGGTATCCCGTCGTCAAAATCCTGACTCAACACGATCTTCTCCGTGTGCGTCCACGCGCCGCTAACTACGTTAAACTTCTTCGCCAAAATATCCCCTCCCGGCGCGTAATCCATCCCCGGCACTCGAGACCCGCACCCATTCGTTCTCGATTGCGAATAAAACAACCAAATCTCGTGGTTTTTCTTCGGATTGGCGAACAAAACCGGACCCCACACCGCGCCGTTTTCACCCGCGTCCGTCGGCACGCTATAACTCCCCACGTCCGCGAAAATCTTCCTCTGCTCGTTCGCCGTCAGCGCTTTAAACCGCAAATGCTCCCCCTTTCCGTCCGCTTCCGCCATCACTATCCTTTGTTTCGTCCCTTCAATCTTCTCGCTCGTTTGCCACGCGAGCAACACGTTCCCTCGCGCCGGTCCTTTCCACGGCAAAGTTTCCACCATCGCCATGTGCTTATAGTTCCCTTTCAAAACATTGTCCACGTCGTACAAAGACACCGGTTCGCCTGGGCACCATCGATCCTCCTCTTCCTCGTTCGTGTTGAAAATGTTCGCCGCGCTCGCGGTGCGCTCGGTCACCTCCAAAGGGCAAAAGGCTGCACTTTCACCAAAATCACTTCCGAACGAGACGGTAAAACTGTTGTTATTCACTCGTTCTGAGCACCTGGTTTTCCTCAGCTCTTGTTTCCTTCGCGCGATCGTGTCTTCCACGGAGTGGATTTCTCCGTGCCATCCTGGTAATCGATCGTGGTCGTGTGCTTTACTCCTCTTCGCGAACGCCGATTCGCCGCTGCACGACGACAGAATCACCAGTGAAAGAAGAGCGCGTTTAAAGACGAGAGTAAAACGCATCAAATAGTCGCACGACTCGTCAAAGTCTCGCTCTCGTTGCTCTCTCTCTCTCTGGCGTGAAAGAGCGCCGGAACCGGCAAAGAAAGGCGCCTCCTTCTTCCTCTTTCGCGCGTGTTTTGTGTCTACACTTTTGTGTGGAAAAGGTCGTCATTTCCCGAGCGCGGAAGTGCAATTTGTACTCTTTTAACGCGCTCTTCTAAAGGACCTTTCAAATATCGAAAGCTTTTGTCGTTTGTTTCCGGCGTCACGGGAAGTGCTCTGCGTTGTTCGTTTTTGTCGCCTCATCCTCGTTCAATAATGGCGGCGAAGAAAGTGAGCAAGCGCACGAAAAACTTCCAGAAGAATCATCTCCAATCTTCGGTCGCGAACCGGCGGCGGCACCAGAAGATTTCGAGGACGGACGAGAAGAAGAAAAGAAACGAGGAAAGCCGCCTGAGACGAGAAATCGAAGAAGAAAACGAAGAAGAGGACGGTGACAACGACGAAGATGCATATAAAGAGGAGGAAGGAGGGTTCGCGGACGCCAAGAGCGCGAAGAAGACGAGGAAGAAAGAATTGGAAGAGATGGACATCGACGAGTTCTTAGACGCGAGCGATGACGAGGACGAGGACGAGGACGAAGACGATTCAGACGACGAGGACGACGAGACAAGCGAAAACGAAAAGGACGATTCAGACGAGGAAGAAGACGAGGATAACGACGCAAAAACGAGAGAGGAGATGAAACGACACAGGGAACATTTAGAGTCTCTGAAAGAGACGGATCCTGAATTTTACGAGTACTTGCAACAGGAGGATAAAGAGTTGTTGGAATTCGACGACGACGACGACGAAGAGGACGATTCAGAGGAGAAACAAAAGAAGGACGAGAGCGATGAAAGCGATTCCGACGAGGAAGGAGGAACAAACGAGGACGAAGCCTCGAAACGCGCGAAAACGAAGCGAAAGAAATCGGAGAACAGACAATCCGGGAAGACGTTGACGTCGGCGCTCGTGAAAAAATTGTGCGAAAACGCCAAAGGCGGGAAGGCGTTGGGCGCCGCGAAGCATTTGTTCACCGCGTATAGAGCGGCGTGTCACTACGGCGACGAGGAGAATGAGAACGATCAGACGATGTTGAAGTTGGCGAGCTCGAGCGCGTTTAACGATTTGGTGCAGTTTGTGTTGGCGGAGGCGGATGATATTTTTAGAGGCGTGTTGGGAGATAAGCCGGCGAAATCGACGCAAGAGCAATACGATTACGAGCCGATGAAATCAAACAGATGGAAGAAAGTTGAGCCGGTCGTGAAATCTTACATCGGGAACACGTTGCATTTACTCGGACAGTTGACGGATGCGTCGATGACGTCTTTGGTTTTGAGACGGCTGGCTGCGTCCGTGGCGTTTTTGAAACCGTTCGAGCGGTTGACAAAACGCGTGACGAGAACGACGTTGATGTGTTTTTCGAGCGGAGAGCCAAGATTGAGGGTAAGTGCTATAGTTTTACTGAGAGCGATTGCGGCGACGTGTCCAGGACCGGCTTTAGAGAGAGCGGTGAAAGGGGTGTACCGAGCGTACGCGAGCAACGCAAAGTTTATGAATGCGAATTCGGCGGAGAATATCGCGTTTATGAGCGCGTGCGTGGTGGAAATGTTTGGCATCGATCAAAATCAATCCTACGGGTTAGCGTTTGCGTACATTAGACAACTCGCGACGTTGTTGAGAAATGCTTTGGCTCAAAAAACAAAAGATGCGTTCAAATCGGTGTATTGTTGGCAATACATAAACTGTTTGGAATGTTTTGAGCGGATATTAACCGCGCACGCTTCGAATAGAGAGTATAGCAGCAAAGGTTCCGGCGAGCAAACAACAAAAGACGGATCTACTTCGGTTTTACGACCGTTGGCGTATCCGGTGCAACAAATTGCGCTCGGTGCGGCGAGAGTATTGCCTTCGGCGCGATACGCACCGCTTCGCATTCGTCTTTTGAAAATTCTCAATAGGCTTTCGAGGTCGATGGAGACGTTTGCACCAGTTGCACCACTCGCCCTGGAACTTTTGAACTTTTCCGAGTTGTACAAAGCGCCAATGTCAACGAAAGCGCCCAGTCCAGATTTTACGCTCGCTTTGAGAGTTTCTAAAACCGAGTTGCGCTCTCCGGCTGTTCAAGACGTCGTCGTCGAATCCGCGTTTGAGGAGCTCGGCGAACACCTCGAGCAACATGCGTATTCAGTCGCGTTTCCAGAGATTTCTCACGCAGTGACGAGAGAGTTGAAACGATTCAATAAGAAAACAACCGTTGGTAGATTTAAAAAACAGGCGAAGCAAATGTTGGATGCGATTGAACGCAACGCGGATTACATCGAGAGGAAAAGAGATGACGAGGCGGATTTTGCGCCGAAAGACATCGAGAAAGCGAAGAGTTTCTTACACGGAGAGAAAATGGAAGGAAAAGCACCGTTGACGAGGTACGTGAAACAGTTGAGAGATAGGGGGAAGGAAAGGCGCGCGGCAATGCAAGCCATGGATGTGTCTATTCGCTCGAACAAGTCTCACGGCGATGAGTCATCCTCTTCTGATGATGACGACGACGACGGGGATGACGAGGATGATGATCACAGAAGAGGCGACGACGAGGAGGACGAAGATGATGACTTCTTGAACGGAGATAACGACGGTGGCGACGACGACGACGACGACGAGATCATAGACGGAGACGAAGCGTTTGAAGAAATGAAGAAACGCAAGCGTAAGTCAGGTGTCGACGAAGAAGACTTGTACCTCGGTAAGGAAGATTTAGTCAAGGAATTGGAGCTCTCGTCAGACGAAGAGAACGACGACGAAGACGTCAAACCAGTGCCGACGAAAAAAGCGCGGAAGAAGGGCGGTAAGAAGTAATTAGTACTGGTTGAAAGTGTTTGTTTTTTATGAATACATTATTACAAAATGGTTCTCTAAAGTTATCAAAATAAATGTTCCTCAGTACTACGGGAAAAGTTATATAAATAGCTAGTTGTACAAAGAAGTATGTTCTCCTTCACAAACACGCAGTAAAATGGTAAATGTTATGCGCAAGATTAACTGCTGTTGTTTGTGCTTTTCTTGACTTCGTTCGTTTTCCTTTTCGGCGTCGCTTTCGCGTCCACCGCCTCTCCTCCGGTCAAATTCATCAAAAGGCTCGCGTACTGCGCAGCTTGGGCCGACTTACCGCCTTGTTGTTGTTGTTGTTGTTGTTGAAGTAGTAACAATTGTTGTTGTTGCTGCTGCTGCTGTTGAAGTTGTTGAAGTTGTTGCTGTTGTTGCTGCATGAAAGGCGCTCCGCCCAAGTCATTCATCCATCGCGCAACCGCCGCTTGCTGTGCTTGCTGCATGGCAAGAATAGTAGCTTCGGGCGCAGATGTAGCTTGCGCGTTGACGTTGTTTCCCATGGAATCAACACCGGTTCCCCCCGAACCGCCTGAATTTCCACTTCCGGTGGCTTTCTTCCCGCCGCTGATGTTATCGTTGTTCTCGGTCTCGCTCTGCGGTTTCTCACTCGTTGTCGAGGAAGACATGGTTTGCAATATCGCGTTCGCTTCCATGGTAGCCTGAGATGTTACAATAGGCAGTTGCGCTTGCACGAGCGTATTGACGTCCGCTTGCACCATACCATGCTCAACTGACGACATTGCAATAGTTGAAATTGCCGTACCAATTCTCCATCCGGTGATTTTGGCCAACGTGACGACGCGTTCGGAAATATCCGCACCCGGGGAATCGCCGTGAATCATCTTTGCATTTCTCGCGATTTCTTCGCCAACTCTGGCAGCAGCGAATCCAACAAGAGATGCGGCCAAATTGACGTCGTATCCAGCGACGGAAGATAGCAACTGCGCAACCTGGGCGTCTGCGTTGGAAGCGCTGTGCATACCCGCGAGTACCGCGGCGTCCGCGTTGGCTCCCGGCTGACTCCCCACCGAGCCAAATCCACCACCTGCGGCGTTTCGAGCAGCGGTGGCGATTTGCGCGGCCGAAACGCCCGGAAAGTTGAAAGGAAGCTGATTGCTGCCGTTACTCGCCGTCGACGGAACACCAACCATCGAGTTGGGAAGCAAAACTTGCTGTCGAGCGACTGCAGCTGCCGCTGCAATATTCGGCGGTTGTCGCAGGAATGCTGGTCCAGCGCCTCCAAGCGCGTTGCCTGCTGCGCTCGCAAGTCCGGCTAAACCAGCGGCAGCATTCATGGCGGGTGTCTCGGTGTTGTTTCTGCCATCCGCTCCATCCCCATCACCACCGCCATAACCACTCGCATGGTGTACATTCGGAGCACCACGATCTTTGCGTCGACCAGAGCCCTTTGGAAGGTTGCGTTGCGTGCCGCCTTCTGTCCAATATCTCTGACACGCGCGACAATAATGTCGAGGTTGTGATAACAGACCGTTGTTGTAGTAGCAGAAACGAGTTTCGTTTGAGTTACATCTCGCGCAGGGGCGATGGTTGTTCACATCTTCGCGACCAGCAATGTTCTGCTCTCTTTCGAGCTCTTTTTGCGTCTTTTGTGGTTGCATTTGTTGCTGTTGCTGTTGCGCGTCTCGCTGCTCAATAATATCCGTCGCCGGCGTCATCGGCATGTCCCCGTTTTCATCCGGCGAGTTGCGATCTGCCTCGTCCTCGACATCTTCATCCTTCGCAATTTCTACCTTGACTTGCCCACCGCGATCTTTGTCACCTTCTTTCGGCATTTGAATGTTCAAAGTCGTCTCGGCCCCAGATCCGCCGCTACCATCGTTTCCAGACCCTCCGGAACCTTCACGACTACCCCCAGAATTTGCTTGCGGCGACATCCCTCTAGGGTTCGGTTCTTCCGAATTCTTCCCAGAACCACCGGCAGAACCTTGATGCTCGCCAGAATCTGTGTCTTTCTCGTTGCCAGTGTCGTTTCCTTCGTCATCGTCATCCGTGTTGTTCATATCTCTCGCTCCGCGACGCGACGGCGAGTGCCTCGTTTGGCTTTGGTTCCTCTTTGAGCGCTCAGATCTTCGTTCGGATCGATTCTTATCGTAAACATTCTCCAGCACGGTCGTTTCTTTCTTATTCGTCGCGTCTTCATTCGATATGCCGTCGGTATTTTCGTTGCCGGCGGCGGCGTTATCGCCTTCGTTGAAGTGTGCCCTTTTCGACTGATTGCCTCCTCCCACGTTGCGTTCGTTACTGCCGTACTTTTCCAAATCGTGTTCAGGCGCCGCCGACGTGGTTTCTCCCGAATGCGTCGGTCGAACTTTGTTACCGCCCAAACCCGGACTCGCTGCGCGTTTGTGCTTGTTGTTCTCGTCGTCGTTCTCTTCTTCCTCTTTCTTCAACTTGTCGATTTGATCCTGTTTCTTTTCTTTTCCAGCCTTCGCGGACATCTTGCCGCCCAATCCTTTCGATTGCGTCTGTCCTTTCTCATCGCTCGACGTTCCGTTATCAACTTCGTTGCTCCCTTTATTTCGAGTGTCGGTACCTTCGTTTGAACCACCTCGGCCTCCGCTACCTCCACCATCTGTGATTGGATCCGATCCTCCGGAACCTCCGTCGCTATTCCCTCTCTGTACCTTCGCCGGTGCCGCCAGCGTTGCTAAATTCTTCGTGCTATTATTATTATTATTATTATTGATCTTTCTCGTTTTTTGGTCCAATCCTGAAGGCAAACTTGAGGCAAACATAATCGCAGCCGTCTCCATCGCGTCTCGAATCTTTGTCAAAGTCGCCGGTTTCTCGATGTACCCGTCAAACATGACCGAGTGCCCGGCTTCGCCGGTCGACTCGCACAAACTCAAAAGCTCCCCATGTTTCAACGCCGTCACCGCAATAACTTTAATCGGCTCTTCCTCCTCGTGCCCAGGCTCTAAGTGTTCTCTTCGGAACTTCTCGTGCTTTCGGATCTCGGCTAACGTTTCGACCCCGTTTTCTTGCGGCATCATGATGTCCAACAAAATGCACTGCACCTCGCCTTGTTTCTCGTCAATGTATTGAATCGCTTCTTTCCCGCTCGTCGCCACCGGCGAGTCTTTAAACCCGAGCTGCTCTAACTGGTTCGTCGTTATCTGTGTTTTACAAAAGAAATCGAGGAGAAAAATGTCAGAAAAAATTTCGTTTGTTATCCCCTATCCTCGAGCGCGCGAGCAAAGAGAGAGAAAAGTACACGTGGCAGGGAAAGGCACTTTTATCCAAAACAAAAGTTTCCGCGCGCGTTCACACGGGCGAAACGAAAACGTACCCTTCTGCACAAACCAATATCGTCCACCACTAAGATCTTCTTCGACGCGTTGTTCATTTGGTTTTGATTCATCTGTTCCTCGTCGTTTAATCGTTTTTGTTGCTGCTTGTTTTTCGCCACCGTGGAGGCTCTCTTCCCTGACGCGGAGCGTCCGGAAAGCTCGTCCAAGGAGGGGAAACGGCCTTGCTCTCGAAGTTTTTGTAACGCCGCGGTGACCTGATTTTGTGAGAGGAAAGAAGAATAAAGTCAGTTTCGCATAATACTATAAACACATAACACGATTTCGTCGAGTGCGTGCACATGCGTGGTTCGCATCGTCGCTCTGATGCGCGCGCGCGTTAAGAAAAACTGAATTCCAAACGAACGATTTTCGACCACGAAAGAGCCTTTTAGACGCACTTTTTCTCGGGTAAAGAATCCGCTGTGATTTATGTCCACGATGCTTTCGAGCGGTTTCATTTCCGCGATTTCCCCGGCACCAATCGCTAACAACAGTTTTCCTAAATCCGAAGTTCTCACTTTACTCGGCGACCCTTCCACGGAGAGCAAGCTGAACGCGCCGGACAACTCGGATTCAAATTCTTGCTCCGTCGAATTTTCCTCCCGTTGTTGTCCTTTTTCCGCCTGTTCGCCTCTTTTCGAAGGCATCGTCGTCGTTTTTTTCTGAGCCGTCGTGCTCCGTCGTCGACTCGGCGCCATGTCTTCCGAACGAGAAAAAAGTCGTTTAGCGCTATCTAAACGTTCGTTGTGTGTTTCCTCGCGTGTTTCTGTGAGTGTTTTATTTCTTTACGCGTGCGCGAGTGGTGGTTTGTAGTGCGCGCGCGCCGTTCTTCTTATCTCAAATTCTGACGAGTATAGAGACGCTTTTTGCCTTTTTCTGCGCTCTGCGCTTTTTTAACCTATCGATAGTGACCTACCCCTCTGTTTTGCGGTGGAAAACGAGAGCGTCCTGCGGTCGAAAAGCGCTCAAAAAACTCGAAGCTCTCTTTAAAACGCTCGAAAAGGAGTTCCTTTTTTTTCTTTTTTTTGTCCCTCTCTGTTCGCTCGTTCGTGCTGACGGCGGCTGTGTTTGTCCTCGCGTTTTCCGTTCTCCGAACGAGCTCTCTCTCGGCTCTCGTTAAATTTTTCCTCTCTCTCGAAGGCGTCGAGGAGGACTTGCCCCACACAGAACCACCGCCATTACAGAAGAGGTGTTTGTTCTCTCCGTGACAACAACACGACACATTTATTACACGCATCGCGCAAAAAGAGAGAGAGAGAGAGAAAGAAGGAAAAAAAGAAGGTTTTGTCATGGGAGCAGCTTCAAACGCAGGGGCGGAGACGCCTACAAACAACCCTTCGTTGCGAGCGAACGAAGACGCGATGCGACAGATCATGCATCTCGTGTTCTCTGAAATCAAACCGTTCGTAACGCAGCACGAACCGGACGTCCCGGAGGATGATTTACCGGAACTCTCCAGAACGAGAGATTTATCGAAAGCTGATTTTACCGTGCAGTGGAGTCGATTTTGCGCGAAGAGGAAGTTGAATCCCGCGGAGTACGTGAAGAATCTCTCGGAAACTATTCAAAAACAAATCGAAGACGGCGCGCACCAGGACGGGTTCATCAAGTCCGTCCAAGGCGTCGGGCCGTACATGAACATTTTCGTGAAGAGGCAAAAAGTTTTTAAACTGGCGATTAACGCCATCATCGAGCAAGGCACGAAGTACGGGTGCACGAACGCCGGGCAAGGGAAGAAAGTTATCATCGAACACACGTCGAGCAACCCGAACGCGCCGTTGCACATCGGGAACTTGAGAAACGTGATGATAGGCGCGCACTTGGCGAGAGTGATGCAAGCGTGCGGGTGTGAAGTCACGCAAGCGTTTTACGTGAACGATTTAGGAGCGCAGATTGGGTTAACGGCGTTGGCGTATTCGAGAATTTATACCAAGATAAAGCCGACGATGAAAATCGACCAGTGGATTGGCGCCATGTACGCGGTGATGAACACGTGCCAAGAGTTGCAACAGGTTGGCGTGCAACCGGGAGATTTAGAGGTACGCTTATTATTTTCTCTCCTCGTTTCTTTCGTTTCTTTCTCGTCGGTTTTACCGTCCCGTGACCAATCAAACAAAGAATAAAGCAGATGATTATTGATTAAAAATTACTTTTTAACTCTCTTTCTGATTACGATGAGGAAACAATCAAAATCACCTCTGACAATATGATGCTTTGTTCTTGCGTTGGACGTGTCAACGAACTCTTTATTCTCTCTCTCTCTCTCTTTGGGCTCTCGCCAACAATATTTCGCGCGTGCGTTGTGCATTCATCACAATCGAGACTGACACATATCCTCTTCCCTCTCTCCTCTTTCCGAAATCCATCGTAAAGGACGCGTGCAAAGCCGGCGAAGACGCCGTGAAAGCGTTGTTAGAGAAAGCCCTAGCCGAAGCCGGAAACGACGAAAAGAAAATAAAAAGTATCAACGAATACTTCGACATCTACCAAGATTTGCGAGGAAGATTTCAAGACATGATGGATATCATGATTCAAGACGTTCGCGAAATTTCAGATATTAAAACCGAAGCTGGTAAACTCAACTTGGCGTACGAACGCCAAGAACCGTGGGCGATCAAAATCTTTCGCAAGATGGTCATCGATTGCTTAACCGGCGTTCAAGAAACTTTGTCCAACTACGGCGTGAAGCACGACCGTTTCGATTTCGAATCCGAGCTCGGATGGGAAGGCTCGAACGATAAAGTTTTGGAGATTATGAAAAACTCTGATTACTTTGTCCCGCAAACGGAGTGCAACGACAAAGGCGTCCCGCAGGGCGCGTATTTAGATATGGACGCGTTTATTCGCGACCAAAAGTTCAAAATCGGCAAAGGCGGCTATCAAAAAGACTACCCGCCGTTATACGTCTTGCGCCCGGATGGTTCTACTTTATACACCTACCGCGACATCGTCTACTCGTTCAAGAAAGCCTCCATGTCGGATTTAATCTTGAACATCATCTGCTCCGAGCAAGATTTGGCGCAACAAAAAGTAGCGCTCGGGATGTGCATGATGAATCCAGCCATGAAAGGCCGGCAGTACCACCTCTCTTACGATTTGGTCAAACTCACCACCGGCAAAATGTCCGGTCGTCGCGGTCGATACTTGTTAGCCGACGACCTCTACCAAGACTTGAAAGACATCATCAAAGAGAAAATGGCCAAGAAATCCGAAGATAAGGGCGAAAAAGTCGACGAAAAAGCGTTCGAGAGCGTCACTCACGAAGTCTCCGCCGCGGCTATGAAATACGCACTCCTTTCGTGCGCCTGTCAAACGCAAATCAACTTTGACATTGCGAAAATCACCGATTTCGAGGATGCCTCGGCGCCGTTCATCCTCTACAACTCCACTCGTTTACGATCAGTCATAGCCAAATACGAATCGAGAGTCGCCACTGGCGAGCTTCCGCCACTCGCGGATATCAAAGAAATGGAATTTGACGAGTTAGTCGACGATAAAGAGTGGGCCTTGCTCATGGAATACGTCTTACCGTTCTCCCAAATGCTGTGCGACGCCGCGTTGCCGAAACTCCCGGAACCTCCCGCTTTACCTTCCTACGGTACCCACAAAGTCTGCGAATTCCTCAACGCCATGGTCCGTGCGGTGTCTGGATATTACGGCCCAGCCGGCGTTCGCATCCTCCCGATGACGAACCACGTCAAAGAAGGCGAACACATGTGGAACAAAAACGCCATGTGGCAACGCGTCCACTATTTGACGGCGTTGCGACAAGTCCTCGACAACGGTTTGCGTTTGTTAATGATCGAGCCGTTGGAGAAGATGTAATAACGATTATTTTATGAAGGACGACGAGGGAGAGAGAGTGAAGGAGAGAGAGAGAGCGCGTTGATAAAGTATTGACTCTCTGATTTAAGTATATAAAAGTAAACCTTCTTAAAATCCTATCGCGAGACTATTGAAGAGCTCTTCCTTTCTTTCGAGATCCAACACTATACCACTCGTACAAAACCACGACACACTTCATAATAATCTTCCGACACCGCAGATTGCACTGTCGTCTAAATTATTTACTCGCGCGCAGTTACTCCTTTACAACGACGAACGAATAAATCATCCACATCATGCCTCCCGTTGTTTCCCCGCGATTAAAATCCTCCCTCGTTCCCGTGCCGACGTCCACGGAGACGAACTTTGAGCCGAACGATTACAAGAAAGGATCGATCGACTACGACGACCTCGCGAATGACCCGAAGCGTAAAGTCGCGTTCATCACCGGCGTGACCGGCCAAGACGGATCGTACCTGGTCGAGTTGTTGTTGGAGAAAGGGTACATCGTCCACGGCATTAAGAGACGATCGAGCGCGTACAATCATCCGCGTTTAGAACACATCTTACAACCCGATTATCCGAACGGAGACAAATTTTTCCTGCACTACGGGGACATGTCGGATTTACACGCGTTGGTCGGGATCGTGAGAGATATTAAACCGACGGAGGTGTATAACTTGGCCGCGCAATCGCACGTGCAAGTTTCGTTTCAAATGCCGATGTTCACCGCGGAGGTTGATGGGGTTGGTGTGTTGAACGTCATGGAGGCTATTCGATTGACCGGGCAAACGACGACGTGCAAGTTTTACCAAGCGTCGACGTCCGAGTTGTACGGTAAAGTGCAAGAGATTCCGCAGTCCGAAACGACGCCGTTTTACCCGCGATCGCCGTACGCGGTCGCGAAATTGATGGGGTATTGGGCCGTTGTGAACTACAGAGAGTCGTACGATATGTTCGCGTGCAACGGGATTTTGTTCAACCACGAATCGCCGAGAAGAGGGGAAACTTTCGTCACCAGAAAAATTACTTTGGCCGTGGCGAACATCAAGGCGGGAAACCAAAAATGCTTGTATTTGGGTAACTTGGACGCGCAAAGAGATTGGGGACACGCGAGAGATTACGTCGAGTGCATGTGGAAAATATTACAACAAGACGTACCGGAAGATTACGTGGTCGCGACTGGCGAGATGACCACCGTTCGCGAGTTTGCCTCCAGAGCGTTCAAGCACGCCGGCATGGAGCTCGAATTCAAAGGCGAAGGCGTGGAAGAACACGGCGTGGAAAAGGCGACCGGTAAAACGTTATTGAGAGTGCACCCGAGATATTTCCGTCCCGCGGAAGTCGAGCAACTTTTGGGCAACCCGGCGAAGGCGTTGGAACAGTTAAAGTGGAACCCGAGGCAGACGAGTTTACAAATGTTGGTCGAGGAGATGGTGGACGCCGATATCGCCAGAGTCGAAAACCCGAACATTCATTACTAATGATACGTTTATTATTGCTATTACTAGCACGAGTACTTTAAGAGAGAGAGAGAGAGATTAAGAGATGTTGTTACTATTACTATTTTTTACTTATAAACATACAAAGAGCTATTCAACTAGAGACACCGAAAAGCGCTCTCGTTTCTTCCTTCTCGCACAAATTGCATCTCAAATCAGAAATGAGAATTCACTTCGTCATCTCCCCACAAATAAATTCGCTTTACAACCAAACATGCAAATCTTTGTCAAAACGGTAAGTATTACGTGTCGTCCTTATAGCCGATGTTGTCTCGTGTTTTCGCATCGTTTGATACCGTCTGCGTGCGTGTATGCGCTCCGATCGCGTCTTCAACGGTCGCGACGACGCGCGGGGGTTTTTGAGTGCGCGAAAAATCGCTCCGTGTCGTTCGCTTAATTTCTTGCCGAAGGGGCGCAAACCCTCCGGGGGTGCAAATCTCTTCGAAAAAGACGATCCAGGAGATTGATGCGAGCGTGCGAGGGTGGATAAAGCGCGTTTCTTTTTTGATGCGCGCGTGGATGAGACGGATGGAACGGTCGTTCGGCGCGTTTACGTCGTTTTGGTCTCGCCACATCGGCGCGCGCGCATTCCTCGATTTCGGCCGTTTTTCCTCCTCTCCCTTATATTTTGGACCTTTTACTCACCCCACGCGTTCCTTTTCTCCTTTATGTTTAACAGCTCACGGGCAAGACGATCACCCTCGAAGTCGAGTCTTCGGACACCATCGACAACGTCAAGGCGAAAATCCAAGACAAAGAGGGCATCCCGCCGGATCAGCAGCGATTGATCTTCGCCGGAAAACAATTAGAAGATGGCCGAACTTTAGCCGACTATAACATTCAAAAAGAATCCACCTTGCACTTGGTCTTGCGTTTGCGCGGCGGCATCATCGAGCCGTCCTTGATCGTCTTGGCGAGAAAATCCAACCAAGACAAGAAAATTTGCCGCAAATGTTACGCTCGATTACACCCGAGAGCGGTCAACTGCAGAAAGAAAAAGTGCGGGCACACGAACCAGTTGCGCATCAAGAAGAAGTTGAAGTAAACTCTCTCGAGAGAGAAAAAACGCGCTTTTTGTATTAGATTATGGAGAGGGGAGAGTTTGTGTAATTAGTTTTTAAACCTTAATAGCAAAGTTAAACGGAGAGAGAGAGAGAGAGACGAGCGTGTGGTCAGAGTCAGAGGAATGAGAGAGAGTGAAAAGAGAGCGAATAGAGTATTCCACGCATTTTAATGTCCAATAAGGCACTTTCCCTTCATATTCAAAATCAACAGTTTTTCTCCGCACACAACACACAAAAGATAAGAAGAAGTCGAAGGAAAAGAACTTCCATCGCGGCTTTTGCGCGCACAAAAAGAGAGAGAAAGGGCCTCGAGGGTTCGGGAGCTTAGGGAGCGTCGTCTCTCTCTCGTTGTTTTTTGCGTCGTCCTTTCGCGCGAGAACAAACACCAAATCATCACCAGAGAGAAACGAGAAGATCATGGTTGAGGTGATCGAAATTCTCGATTCGGACGAGGAAGGCGACGAACGCGTTCGAATCGTGCAGCAAAATTTTGAACCGCGTTTACGGCCGATACGAGAGGAGGAAGGGAACGACAACACTAACAGTAACAACAACAACAACAGAGACGAGGACGTGGTGATCACGGGTGCGCGAAGATTCCTCTCGGTTTTTCCTCCTCTTCTTCCGTTTTTTTTGGTGAACTGTCCGAGTCTCGTCAAAAAGGGTGCCTATATTTGAACGCAAAAAAGACGCGTCGAAAGATGTAGAGTATTCCTTCGTCGTCAGACTCTTTCTTTCACGTTGTCGTCGTTTTTGTCTTTGAATAATGATAACGCTCGCAATACTCATCGAGACTAGTGCGCGCGCTGACCGAGAATGTTTCTTTCTCTCTCTCTCTTTTCCTCCTGCGCTGCGCGCGGAAAATAAAAACAGGCGTCGGCGGTCAAGAAATACTCCGAGATATCGCACACCCGCGCCACGAGTGCGCGACGCACAAGTTCGATAAAAATGCGGTGCATTTGCAGATGAAGCACTGCGCGAACTGTTGGTGTTACGTGTGCGATTTGAAAGCGCCGTGTGCGCATTGGGCGCAGCATTGCGGCGCTTATCCGTGCTATAAATGGGACGAAGCGAGACGAAGAAAGTTGGCCGGATTGCCGCAGGCACCTGGGAATGTCCCGCCGCCGGAGCCGCGGGGGTTTGGTTTTGGGGGGGCAGGTGATGATGCCGCGAGGAGGTTAGTAGTCCATGGGGTTCATGTGAATCATCTTGCTCAGATCAACGCGTTTGCGTCAAATAGAGATATGGACGAACTGAGAGTTTTGTGCATCGAGGGACATCACGACATGTATAGAATCAGGAATAAATGCGAGCAACTGTTCCTTCATCTCCAATTCGATGGACTCGGGAAGAATCGATATGCTGTCATTACTCGGAAATCGTATGAATTATCGCACGATGGACGTTTTCTCAGTGGATCACAAAATGGACAAACTCGTAACGCAACATCGGAACAAGTTCTGCGGAGACTGAAGGAGAAGGACAATGGCAATTGGGTTTACTTCCCGACGAGTCCGCAATTCCAAGCGGCGTGGAAAGGCGCCTTGGGAGGGGGGAATCTCGGCGTCAGTTGGTGGGGAATTGGATATTACAAGCTGAACGCACCGGAGCAGATTTACAGTGGACACTTTCAAAAGTACGACGATATCCCGGAAGATCGCTTCCCGAGAAGCGCAGACGACTTCGATCTCTACCAAAAAGTCTTTGCACAAGTTCAGGCTTTGGTGGGAGGTGCGCCGCAGCAAGTTGCGAATAGGGACAAACCTACGACGTTAATTCAGCACATCGCGCGAGTAAGGATCACTGAAGCATCTGATTACGACGACAAGACCAAAGTATACGAAGTACTCGCCGCCCGCGCGTGTATGCGACTTATTCACAAAAACGAATCTGCGTACAAGAATCGCATCGGCGAAGAGCCAGACGGCTTAATATCGTACGTGTATCCTCCGGCGAAAGTACCATTACCTGATCCAGCCGGAATCGCAACAGCCTTCAAAATTGGCACCGTCTCGATCCCAGTTCGCGCATCCAAAGCGCGCGGAGAGGAGTTTACGGAGGAACGCATCGCGGAGGAATTGGCTAAAGCACCGCACGGTCATCGATTCATTGATAAAGCATCGTGTGAAAATCACCAAAGGTACGGAACAGATGTAGACTTGACCAATTTGTTTAATTACAAACCAGACGCCGTCTATTTGACATCGCGAAGCGCTAGTGCGAACAGGCATCCCTTCAAGCCGTTTTTGGAGGCGATGCCTATTTTCTTGGAGGGAGACCCAAAGCCGCGATCGAAAGTTCCTCTGCGCATCTTATTCGTCGATGTCAGAAACGCGAAGGCGGAGTGGACGATATATGACGTGAAAAATAGCGATAAAGTGACGAACGTTATCGAGGATTTAGAAGAACGATACGAGCTGAACGAGAACGAACAGATCGTTTTAGCAACCGTGAAGTATAGGCCGGAGATTGTCACCCAAGTGCCGTTCGATAGATATTATATGAATAACCCTCACCATCATGCCGGAGCCATTTCGGATGTTACGGGAATTCACAACACGGAGGCAGAAAGAGAAAGACGCGCGTCTACGCTGCCAAACTATTATCGTCCATTTTCGAGAACAAGAAACGATCGCAAGGACAATGTGGAAAAAATTCTGGTGGCTTACAAGACGAAGAAGGCTGAAAGTTTCTGCATCGTGCACCCGATGTTGAAGAAAACGTTCAAGCAGCGAATATTGCCGTGGCAGGAACACATGAACAGTAAAAGCGAAATCATCGACGAGGACGATTTGAAGAAGGTTAAAGAATTGGAAAATGGCGATTATTTACAACCGTGTTCGATTCCGATCATCATCGACGCGGAAGGCGCTGCGACGCAAAACAACAACGAAAAACAGTTTTTACGAAAAGTTCGCGCGGGCGAAAAGTATGGTGACCCGAAAAATATAAACGAATACATTCGCACTTGTGCCAGGCACATAAATGATTGGGACGAAATTGAGTTTCCATCGAGTTTTACGAGTGAACAACGAAAAAACGTCCACGTGAGCGTTCAGCGTCTGAACGTTCAGCGCAATTCAGTTCTCATCTCCACGATGTCGCGCACGATTGGGAACGAAAGAATGGTTTACTTAGTGAAAGGAAAGGACGTGAATGTGTCCAAATTCGGCGGTATTGACGTAAGTACTTTGCTCAGACAAAACACGGAACCTTTGTTGAAAGCTTGCGTGAAGAAATACGTTTCGGAAGAATCATCGCGCAAACGGGACAGAGATGGCGTCAAAGTAAAGAAAGAAGAAGTCGTTACGATTTCTCACTTTTTGCACGATAAAGTTCCTCACCTCGGCGGCAAGAACAATTATAAATCGTTGAAAGATGGTTTAGATAAAGCGCTAACAAATAAAAAGCAACCTCTTCATCCCTTAAGCACGCCACGACATGCTCAACGGAGAGTGGAATTTCCAGAAATTTTCGTCACGAACGTCACGGCGATTATCGAGATCGATGACGAAAGTGTTGGAATATTAGCTGGCGTGAAACGTGGTTTGCTCCCGGGCTGTGCGGATTCAACCGCAGAGGCTATCGAGGATTTGAAGCATACGGAAGATATCATTGACATGCAAATTTGCGAGTGTCAAGCTGTTGAGCGCTCTCAGCGAATGTGCGCTGAGATCTTCACTTCCTCGACGACATATTTTGACAGAAAGGGCGGATACAATGCAGTCGGAGTAGAAAAGAGATTGGAAGGTTTCCGAACGTGTAAAAAGGAACCGGTTTTTTGCAACCAACCGGAAATCCGAGTCGCGGCGAAAATGCGAAAGCAAATGCACAACAAGGGGCGCGAAATTTGGTATCTCGACGTCGATATCTACGCACGAAGGCCTGGAACTCTTGCTGACCCCAAACCGTACGCACACAATTTTTCCCAAGATTTAGCGTACACTCCACCCCCGGGATGGAGAATGCGCCTCGCTGTTCCAGTTCAAGCGTTAGGTTTGGATGCGAAAGTGAACGAAGTGCGAGACATGCTTGCGCCGCCTTCACTTTACAACAATTTCAGAAAATCGGGTGACCACGAAAGTTATGTCGTGCGTAGATTGAGAGTTACACTACCGCAATTATCGAAAAACGCTTCGTTAAAAAGAGAAGCGAGCGAAGCAGAAAATTGCTTCAAAGTCGGACACGGCGCAGCAGGAGCGGTTGGGCTAATGAAAGCGTTGGAGATGCAAGAATATCCATCGGTCGAACAACCTACGGGGTTGACGGTGACGATGCACGACTACCAGAGGCAAACATTAAATCGAATGCTTGAGTTAGAGAGAATACCCGGTGGATTTCGCGATTTGGTGTGGTACGACGTGAGTGATGTGATGAAAAATGCGTCGTTGGACGCTACGGAGGAGAGATGGATGTATTCTCCCGGTTTTGATCAAATCGCGAAGATTGGGTGTATTCCCAAGACACCGAGAGGTGGCTTTCTTTGCGAAGAGATGGGATTAGGAAAAACTATCGAAGTTCTCGCGTTGATTTTAGCACAAAAACCTCCGCAAGGGTGGATTGAACACGGTGAAACGCTCGGTAAAGCTGGCGCGGTTGCAGACTGCTCGAACATGGCGAATGGAACGAACGTGAAGAAGCCTTATCGTTCGGGCGCGACGCTCGTTATTTGCGCCGTTTCGCTCGTCGGTCAATGGATCGACGAGGCAAAATCAAAGCTCGACGAAGATTCAGGTTTGCGTATTCTCATGTATCATGGACAACAACGCACGAAGGACCCGAAAAAAATAGCGGAAGATTACGACTTGGTTGTTACGACGTACCAAACGCTCGCAGCCGACCGCTCCAGAACGAATCCTCTCGGTCAGATTGAGTTCTATCGCTTGGTCTGCGACGAGTCGCACATGACGAAATCTTACAACACCGGGCAGTCCAAAGCGGCTTCGGAAATATGCGCAGTTAGACGTTGGGCGTGTACTGGTACCCCAATAGCTACGAATAGCGTGGATCTTTTTGGGCAATTGGCGATGCTTGGCGTTTCGCCATGGGGAACCGATCTCAAACGATTTCGGGACGACTTTAACAACATCATCTGTACGAACGCGGGTCCGCGTCGCTATGGGCGCAATGACATGACAGAGAAGTCTTCAAGAGAAATCAAGAACGTGTTGACGGTGATGAAACCAATGACGATTCGTCACACGAAGACGCAAAAACTCGGAAGAAACGCGACCAAGGACTTGCTCTCGTTGCCGCCAAAGACGGTTATCCACGTGCCCGTAACTCTTTTACCAGAGGAGCAGCGTCTGTACGACGAATTGCACGCGGACACGAAAGCAACGTGGGAGACGAAGTACAAGGCGAAAGGACACGCTCACGTTGCAAAGCGTACGTTTGGTATCATGTCCTTGTTGCTTCCCACGAGAAGATTGTGCTCCGGCGGCCGCTTGACAACGGCGGATTTGACCATCAAAGAAGACGAAGGCGCTGCCGCTGCTGAAGCGAACGGCGACGCCGAAGGCGAAGGCGATAACTTCGAGCAGCGAGGAGTTAAACGCGTCAAGAAAGAAGAAGAAGAAGAAGCGGCTCCGATGGTCCCTAATAACGGTAACGAGGTGGAATCCATCGAAGCAGAATCGAAACTTCGCGTGCTCGTCGCCGAGCTCAAAAAAATGCGCAAAGACGACCCGACGAACAAAGCTTTGATCTTCACGCAATTCGCGCAAACCATCGAATGGTTACAAAAGCGATTACCGGATGAAGGATTTGGTTTCCGAACCATCAGTGGTTCGATGTCCGCGAAGAATCGCGATAAATCCATCCAGGCGTTTCAAAAAGACCCGCCGACGACTGTCTTCATTTTGTCCGTTCGTTCCGGAGCCGTTGGGATCAACTTGACGGCCGCTTCGCACGTGTTTATGATCGAACCGTGCATGAACCCGGCGCTTGAAAATCAAGCGATTGGCCGAGCGTGGAGAATGGGTCAAACGAGACCGGTGACGGTAAAGATATTAACTGTCCAAGATTCCATCGAGACAAACATCGTCAAGTTGGTCCAACAACGCACGACTGGTACAGTTGCCGAGAAAAACGACGGCGAGAACGATGGACGACCGGAGATAATCGATATAGAGGAAGAAGAGGAGAACATGCGTCGCGCGCAAATGAACAAAGGTGAACTCGCCGGCGCGATTCGCGCGGATAAGCAAAAGTTGAAGTTGGAGGAATTTGATCTTCTCTTTTCGCGAGGCAATTTGCTTCCAGAGCTTCCACCCGAGGATGAAGTTCCACGCGCGAAACCCGCTCCAGCGGTGGTGGTTAAAGATGAACCGATGGAAGACGCGGGACCTCGAATTGTTGGAGGAATGGGGTTCACGCGCAACGATGGTAATAATAACGACAACGACGACAACAATCTCGAAAACATCGGGAAAGATTCTCAAGAGAATAAGGACATCGGGTCGGAGGAGAATAGGCAACCTCTGGCGAAAGTGCAAAAGAGAGCGTCGCTTTCCGAAACCGTGCAAAACGCGGTGGGAAGCATGTTGGAGAAGTTTATGTAAAAAGATAAAGAGAACAAAGAGGAGGAAGAAGACGTAGAAACAAGTGGAGTCCGCGTGAGTGGATGAGGCGTTGAGAAACGCACATTTTTCACCATCAGTTTTGGACTTGGAACAAAGTACACGCATACATCGATCGAGAAATTCACATACACATACACAAAAGAAATACGGAAAGAGCCGAGAGATGGTAACAGGAGCAGAAAATTCGAGCACATAGGCGACGATATACATTTGTAATAATAATTCATTCGAAAGTACTAACAGCTTGGCGCGGCGGAAAATAAACACAACCATTTGCGAAAACAAAACACGCGACGACTAAAAATAAAATTGTCTTCTCTCGCTATTTAATTAAAACACCGTGACGTCCGCCGCCAACAACACGTGATCGCTCGGTTCATTCTCGCTCGGGTACGGCCCGTCCGTCACCTCGTCTCTATGTTTCAGTGGCGCCACCGCGTCCACGCGAATGTTTTCCGTCACGAAAATATAATCTAAAGTATCGATGAACGGCTCGTCGTCTTTAATCTTGGCGTAGTTTGTGAAATCCGGCTCTTCGCCGTTGACTTCTTTGTAACAACTCACCATTCTCGCCGGCGGCTCCACGATGTACTCCGTTCCTTCGTACGGTATCGGGTAAAACACGTCGTTTTCATCCAAGTTATTCGTGGTTAACAACTCGTACGACCCGTCGATTGGTTTGACGTTAAAATCGCCCATCAAAATTGAATTTTTCGTTCCGTCTTTCTCGCTCTCTCGCATCGTATACGTCGCCGCCAACGCGCTGTGTAAAGTCATAACTTTCGGGTTCCTAAACATGCACGGCATGTGATACGTGGACACGCCCAACGACACCCCGGTCTGCTTGTGCGTCACGTTCGCATACACGATAGAATTAAACCTCCCTTTCGCCAACTCCCAATCGTCTTGCGGAGGATACTGCGGCCTCGCGTTCCTCGCCGCCCTCCACATCCTAACAATCGGATCCACCACGTACCTCTTCACCACGCCTTTCTCCTCCAAATCCTTCGGTTTCCTCGGCCACTTCGCGCAATCCGACAACCTCTGCACATCCACTCTCGATAACTCGTACGTATCCAAAGGTATCGCCAACAAAACTCCCATGTAATTATTAAACGGCTTCCCGTACAAGTGCGAGACGACGTGGTACCCCCTATTGGCGAAAAACGCGTGCAACGGTCCCGACCACGTCATGCTCACCTCTTGCAACCCAATGATAGATCTCTTCTCCATCTCAACAGATAACTTCTTTTGCACTCGCTCTAACCGAACGAGCGCGTCTAAGTTTTTCGGATCGCACGACGTGAAATACGTCGGTTCCGCCAGGTGCGACGAGAGCACGTTATACGTCGTCACGCGAATAGTTGCACCTCCTTTTTTACCTCCTTCTGACATCATCATCGTCGACCCCGCTTTTTTACTGCTCGTCGCACCACCACTGCCGCGAGTTTGCACTGGCATCCTTTTCGCGAAGAGTGCGAAAGTACTTTTCCGCTGGCACGCGATCGATGCCGCTCGCATATATATATCTCAGTCGTCGTCGCACGTCACGTTTGAATGTGTTTCCAATGTAACAACACCACCCGCGTATACTTCTCGCACACGACTACGACGACGACGAGACG
>Ga0213868_10001318_pt1 | contig 23874 bp, 13 predicted proteins | sample PICome_9_FD_160087 | JGI IMG/M metagenome (GOLD analysis project Ga0213868, IMG submission 160087) | Coastal seawater microbial communities near Pivers Island, North Carolina, United States - PICO127 | ecosystem: Environmental > Aquatic > Marine > Coastal | place: USA: North Carolina... | reverse complement strand
ACTTGAGTTCATTCCGGGATATTCGCCAGAACTCAATGCCGATGAATATCTCAACCGCGATCTCAAGAAGAACGTAAACACCAAGCGGATGCCAAGAAATCTGGCCGAGCTAAAAGCAAACGTGATCACGTTCATGCGCAGCATCCAAAAACAGCCAGAACGGATCATGAGCTATTTTAAAGGGCGACATATCGCATACGCCGGACAAGACTCTTGTATTTAAGGGCCGCATTAATAAGTCTGAGTAGCCGAGGTCATCGGCCAGGATAAGCACAATGTTGGGGGGCTGCTGGGCAGCGCAGACAACAGGAAGGGCCAGCCCCACGGCTGCAGCGATGAGTACAATCCGGCAGCGTATCGCGGATAATTCCACGATTACTATAATCACTCAAAGGCATTCGAACCGTTGGTCTCGATCTTTAGCAGTTCTGCGAATCTATAAGTTCTCTCTTTTGAGATACTCCCACTTGAGTTCCGAGGGAGGTTGCCACGCTGCCATTTGGTCTAACAACGTTGCAGGATCTTCATGGTCTAGCAGGCGATCCCGATCATCTTTCCGAAGTAAACCGTCGGTGTGCATTCGATCTGCAAACTCAATAAGACCATTGTAGTAGCCTTTCACATTGAGCACGCCACATGGGCAGTTGTGCAATCCTAACTGACTCCACGCGAGAACTTCGCCCAACTCTTCCAATGTCCCAAAGCCGCCAGGCAAAGCGATGAATCCCTCGGCAAGGTCGATCATCTTCTGTTTCCGTTCATGCATGGTTTCCACGACGATGAGTTCGGTGAGCTGCTTGTGACCGAGTTCGTGCTCATCAAGAAATCTTGGTATGACCCCAATGGCATTACCACCGGCATCCATCGTCGCATCGGCAATGGCGCCCATGAGTCCAACGCTACCTCCGCCGTAGACTAACGTGATCTTTCGATCTCCCATCAGGCGGCCAAGCTTCCTAGCGTGTTCCAAGTGGACCGATTCGTGTCCTTTGCTGGCACCACAATAGACGGCGAGGCTATTCATGAAGGATTATCGTAGAGGGGTAGGGGAAAGTCGGGCTCAGGCGTCCGGGTTTTTAGGTAAGCGTTTTCAAGTTTAGCCACGATGTCAGGATGGTTTTTCGCAACGTCTTCAGACTCTGATAAATCATTCTCCATGTCGTAGAGCTCCCAGGCGGATGGCTTCTTGGAGCGGACGCCTTGACGCACTGCTTTCCAGCGTCCGTCGCGGATGGCAATCTGTCCACGGTAACCTGCGAATTCCCAGAGCATCGGGTCAGGGCGTTTGGTCTGTTCGCCTTTCTGCAGAGATTCTGTGAGGTCGATCCCGTCGAGCTGGAGGTCTTCTGGGAGCTTGGCCTTTGCCGCGTTGGCCAACGTGGGAAACCAATCTGGAAAGTAGGTTGGAAGTGCATTGGTCGATCCCGGAGCGACCTTGCCGGGCCATTTGACCACGCAGGGTATGCGGATGCCGCCTTCATAGACGCTTCCTTTCCAGCCTCTAAGGCCTGAAGTGGAGTTGAAGAATGGCGGATCTGCTCCGCCGATGTGAAAGGCTGGATCTCGGCCAGGATGAGTTGAACCGTTGTCTGAGGTGAAGACGATCATCGTATTCTCTGTCAGGCCAAGTTGGTCGAGGCGCTCTAGCACCTGGCCGATGTTCTCGTCCATATCAGAGATCATGGAGGCATAGCCAGCACGAGGTCGTGGGTGAGGAAGGTAACCATTCTGTCCTCGGTAAGAGCCTTTCTCTTTGTCCCATTCTTCGGGATACTTATCGAGCCAATCTTGGGGAGGCTGCATGGCGACATGGGGTTCGACAAAGGGTAGGTAAAGGAAGAATGGCGACTTCTGGTGTTCGTCGAGAAATTTCAGGGCTTCCGTTAGGATGAGATCTGGCGCGTAGTTTTTCATCCGGTAGGTATCGGCCGTCACGTCTCCCTTGGGCTGGCGCTGATGACCTGGAACAAGGCCTGGATTGATGACGACTTCGCGTTCGTTCGAATCGAGGAAGTGCGGGTAGTAGGTATGGGCATTTCGCTGACAGTTGTACCCGTAGAAGCGGTCGAAGCCCTGCTTGATGGGAGACCCCGTAGTGTTTGATGGTCCAAGGCCCCATTTGCCGAAGGCGCCTGTCTTGTAGCCTGCCTCTTTGAGAACCTCTGCCAAAGTGACCGCTTCAGGAGTCAGTGGCCACTGCCCTGGAAAGACCCTGCCGTTACCCGAATCTCGATTGCCCCGCACTTCAGCGTGGGCAAGGTGTTTGCCCGTGAGGAGAACGCAGCGCGCAGGCGCACAGACTGGAGCACCTGTGTAGTGCTGAGTGAAGCGCATGCCTTCTGCCGCTAACCGGTCAATGTTTGGTGTTTGAATCTTCTCCTGTCCATAGCAGCCTACCTCGCCGTAGCCGAGATCATCTGCCAGAATGAACACGACGTTTGTGGGTGTTTGAGCTGGCGCAATGCTAGTCATTGCGAAGAGGAAGAGTAGATAGGGTCTCATGATCAAGGGCGTCATTCTTAGCGTTCAATAGCACTTGGGGCAATGGGATTTCCCATTGCCAAGGATAGTTCGGCCATTAGGATTGGCTATGCGAGTGGTTATCGCGATCTCACTTCTCTTTATTTGGCTGTCAGAAGCGTTCGCTGCTGACGAAAGGGGACCTGGGCACGGAAACCATCAGATTCATGAAGTGGTTTTTGAACCAACGAAAGGTCGCTTCTTTCGATTTGTCGCGACCTCAGAGAATTCTGGGCGTGATGGGGAGATAAGCGTTGCTGATTTTCAGCTGCTGGGTGCGGCTGATGGTGGTCCAGTGAACAGAGAAGCGTGGCAGATTCGTGATTACAGTGGTAGAGGGCTACCTGCTGTAGCGGCTATTGATGAATCTCTCGAGAGCGTCTGGGTATCCAAGGTGGAACCACCTCACTACCTGGAGTTTGATCTCGGGGGAGTAGTGAATATGTCAGGCTTCCGCTATCTTCCAGGCAAGAACTTTGGTGCGGCCCAAGATTATGCGGTCTATGTCAGTGCTGATGGTTCAGCTTGGGGTGATCCGATCATGCGAGGCCAATTGGTGCCGCGCGCGGATGGCGCGGACGAGGCGACATCGGCTGGTGCTCCTGCACCAATCGCTTTGGTGAAGCAGGAGTTCACTCCGGAAGGCATGGTCTATGGTCCGGTGGCGATCGATGTCGATACTAGAAATCGCGTCTATGTTGCAGAGACCTACCGTTACAATGGTCGGGGGGTGATCGATAATCGCGGGAAGAAACGCCGCGAGGAGGATGACTTGAAGACGAATCGGCTGAATGATCGTCGCGCAAATCAGGATGCTTGGCTCGCCGACGGTGAGCTGGGTCTGCAGGATGCTGATTTCTTTACTAAATACTCGGAGAAAGTGAGCCTCTTCGAGGACGTGGATGGCGACGGGTATGCGGATAGACGCAAGGTCGTGGCAGACGAATTCAACAATGTGCTGGATGGTGCTGCCGCTGGTGTTTTGGTGAGGGGCGATGATCTCTACTTTGCGAATATTCCGTCTATTTGGAAACTCTCAGATACCAATGATGATGATGTGAGTGATCGCCGGCAGGAGCTATCTCGTGGTTACGGGGTGAGAACCGGTTGGTATGGTCACGATCTTCATGGGCTCACCTGGGGACCTGACGGTCGACTCTATTTTTCGATCGCGGATCGTGGGTTCGATGTGAAGTCTCAAGAAGGTAAGGTGTTTCATGGGCCGAATACGGGAGCCGTGTTTCGGTGTTGGGCTGATGGAAGTCAGTTAGAGCTGGTAGCGCAAGGTCTGCGAAACCCGCAGGAGCTGGCCTTTGATGAGCTTGGTTACCTCTTCACTGGAGATAACAACTGCGATGCGGGCGATCGTGCTCGTTTGGTCTATGTTGTCGAGGGAGGTGACTCCGGCTGGCGTGTTTCTGTGCAGAGTTTAGCCGATCGCGGCCCCTGGAAGAGCGAAGCCATGTGGGAGATGCCCCGCGAGGAGGAAGCGCTTCAGCCTGCCTGGATGTTGCCCCCCGTTGCGCACATCAATAGTGGCCCCTCTGGGTTGGCTCATTATCCGGGCGTCGGATTGCCTGAGGCGTTTGGTGACTACTTCTTCCTATGTGATTACCGAGGAGGAAGGGGAAGTTTGCAGGCTTTCCGAGTGGAGATGGCAGGTGCGAGCTTCGTGATGCGAGGTCACCACACCTTCCATGATGGGCCTGCTGTGTCTGATGTGTGCTTTGGGTATGATGGCAGGATCTATCTTTCTGAGTGGGGGCCTGGTTGGGGCATCAGCCCAGAGGCCAAGATATACACATTGGCTCATACGGCATCTCAAGAGACCGAGGTAGTTGGAGAAGTTCAATCGTGGTTTCATAGAGGACTTGACCGCTTCTCGTCGAGTCGTCTTGCCGAACTGCTTAGTCATCGAGATCAACGTGTTCGGTATGAAGCCCAGCGGCTTTTGGTGGATCGAGAGGAAGTGGATACCTTTGAGAGGGTGCTCGCGAGGTCGACGGTTCGATTGGCACGCTTGCACGCTGTGTGGGGCGTAGGTCAGCTGGCTCGTAAGAATCCGGTTTCGATACAAGTCCTGATTCCACATCTGAAGGACCCAGATCCCGAAGTGCTGAGCCGGCTTATACGAGTAGGTGCAGAGCATGGTCTGCAAGAGGCTGGCGACACAGCCCTGGAAGCCTTAGGCGCTGTGAACCACCCTCGCTTACGATTTCATGCAGCCTACGCGGTGGGCAGGCTCCGACCTGAAGGCGCCTTAGAAAGTCTCATTCAGTTTGTGAATTCGAACCATGATCTTGATCTTTATTTACGTCATGCCGCTGTGATGGGTTTGGTTGCTTTGCAAGAGGATGATTCTCTACTTGGTCAAGCACTTGCCTCGCAGTCGGAAGCACTGCGGTTGGCCACTGTTTTGGTGTTACGTCGTCGTGATGATAGTCGCGTTGTTGAGTTCTTGTCAGATGCGTCGGCCTCAGTGGCAACTGAGGCGGCTCGCGCCATTTATGATCGTGAGATCAGCAGAGGAATGACGTCTCTAGCGTCAGCATTGGTTGCTGATCAAATGATCCCTGAACCCTTCTTGCGTCGTGCACTTCATGCTAACTTTCAGTTGGGCAAGGAACCGGAAGCCGAGCGATTGTGCCAATTCGCGTTGGCTGAGAATCAGCCGATTGAATTCAGAGCGAAAGCATTGGATTTGCTGCTGAACTGGGACACGCCGCCGAATCGTGAGGGGGTCTGGGGCAGGTGGCGGCCTTTTGTTCGGGCATCAGGTAATCTGGCAAAGTTGCCTGTCCGTTCACACCTACAGAAGTTGCTAGAGCTTGACAATCCAGAACTTCAAATGCTGGCGCAGCGCCTGGATGCTCTCTATGGCGCCGAGAAAACTCCTCGGGAACTGGCTGCATTGGTGATGAATGATAGTGCGGTTGAATCTCTTCGAGTAGAGGCCTTACTTGCACTGGAAAGCAGTCAAGAAGCTCAGCGTGAGCTGTATGAAGAGACCTGCCCAAAGGCTATGGCGGTTTCCCATTCCGCCGTTTTGAGGGCGGCTGCCGTTCTGTCGTGGGCGCGGGTGAAAGGAGATGAGGCGGCACTCATTGTCCGCAGTGTGATTCGAGAAGGAAAGACGGCACTTGAGAAGCAAGGAGCCGTGAGGGCGACGACAGCCCTGGATGCAGCGACCCAAAGAGAATTTATTCGTGAGTGGATGATTGCCCTTGAAGCTGGTAAACTGGATCCTGAGATTCAGTTAGATGTTTTTGAAAGCGCCGAGACGAGCAAGGAACCTGCACTGGCGGAAAAGGCAAAGGACTACCGAGAAAAGGTAGGGATGGCAGGCATTCAGAAGCTATCGTTGTATGGCGGAAGCGTTGAAGCGGGCCGGATCATTTACGAAACGAACCTCGCTGCTCAGTGCATGCGTTGCCACGCATTGCTAGGAAAGGGGGGCGATGTTGGACCGGCTCTCGATGGTGTGGCAAGAAGGCGGAAGCCAGAAGAATTGCTGAGGTCGGTGGTAGACCCTCAAGCTGATATCGCCCCGGGTTACGGAGTGCAGACGGTCACCTTGAAGAGTGGTGACTATGTCGCCGGAACCGTGGTGTCTGAAGATGAAGTAAGCGTCACGATTTGCGAGAATGGACAGTTACGTCTGTTGTCTCGCAATGATATCGCTGAGAGATCTCAAGTGGTCAGTGGGATGCCGCCAGCTGGCTTGGTCTTGCAGCCGCGAGAGCTGCGAGATTTGTTAGCGTTTCTGCAGTCGCTTGAATAGTCTAGGCCAAGATCTTGTCTACGACATGGCCATGTACATCTGTCAGGCGAAAGTCACGGCCTTGGTGGCGGTAAGTCAAGCGCTCGTGATCGACGCCCAGACAATGCAGGATGGTGGCGTTGAGATCGTGAATGTGTAGGGGATCTTTAGTGACGTTGTAACTGAAGTCGTCTGTTTCCCCATAACTGATGCCGGGTTTGATGCCGCCGCCGGCCATCCATTTGGTGTAGCAGCGCGGGTGGTGATCGCGGCCATAGGTGTCCTGGGTGAGCTTACCCTGGCAATAGACGGTACGTCCGAACTCCCCGCCCCAGATGACAAGGGTGTCGTCGAGCATGCCACGCTGTTTGAGATCGTTGACCAAGGCCGCGCAGGGTTGGTCAATGATGCCGCATTGGCGTCGGATGTCGTTAGGCAAGTTTCCATGTTGGTCCCACTGACGAATGAAGACTTGAGTGAAACGGACGCCTCGCTCGGCAAGGCGACGGGCTAAGAGGCAGTTGGCTGCGAACGTGCCGGGTGTTTTGACATCGGAGCCATAGCTTTCGAGCACGGAATCGGGCTCTCCCGAGATGTCGGTCAGTTCTGGTACCGATGTCTGCATCCGATACGCCATTTCGTACTGGGCGATTCGCGCTTGGATCTCTGGATCACCAACGTCCTGATACCGCTGATGATTGAGTTTGGCCAATTCATCAAGCATACGGCGTCGCATGCTTTCGCTCATACCGTCTGGATTCGACAAATAGAGTACGGGGTCTCCGTTAGAGCGGAGGCTCACTCCTTGGTGCCTAGTCGAGAGGAATCCAGCTCCCCAGAGGCGAGCGTAAAGAGCCTGACCTCCGAAGCCTCCGTTGACCGTGGAGTGCAGCACGACGAAGGCAGGCAGGTTTGCATTCATGCTTCCGAGGCCGTAGGAAACCCACGCTCCGGCACTAGGTCGTCCGGGAAGCTGGCTGCCTGTTTGAATGTAAGTGATGGCAGGATCGTGATTGATCGCTTCGGTGTTGACCGATTTGAGCAAGGCGATGTCGTCGACGATCTTTGCGGTGTGGGGGAGAAGTTCGCTCACCCACGTGCCATTCTTGCCGTGGCGATTAAACTTGAAGGTTGAGGGCGCGATGGGAAAACGCGTCTGCCCGGATGTCATCGTCGTGATACGCTGGCCATTGCGCACAGAATCGGGTAGGTCCTTGTCGAACCAAGGTTCAAGCTGCGGTTTGTAATCCCACATGTCGAGCTGCGACGGTGCTCCAGACATGAACAGATAGATGACGCGCTTCGCTTTGGGGGCGAACTTCTTATAACGCTCCAGGTCTTGGGCTCCAAGTTCTTCTGTAGAAGGAGCGGTGGCACCGAAGAGGTTGGGATTGAGGAGGGAAGCAAGGGCTGCGGTGCCGATGCCTCCGGCGGCACGGCCGAAGAAATGACGTCGGGTTTCGACAAGTTGGGCTTCGCGTAGAGGGTTCATGGGATTGTTAGGAAGTGGTTGCTTAGCCTTTGGTAACCGTTTCGCTCAGATTAAACACGAGGTGGGTGATCATTGACCATGCGGCGTGCTCGGTGACCTCAAGTTGTTCGTCGCGAGGCGATTCACCTGCCGCGAGAAACTTCTTGGCTTCTTCTGGGTGGGCTTTGAAGTCCTTGAGGTGTTCTTGTAAGAGACTGCGGACCGTGGCTCGTTCGTTGTCGGTTGGCCTACGGGAAAGAATGGCGCGGTAAGCGAAAGCGATGCGTTCATCGGCGGTCTGTCCTCCTTCTTTCATCACACGCTCGGCAAACTTGCGGGCGGCCTCAATGAACTGAACATCGTTCATGAGGACGAGCGCTTGCAATGGCGTGTTCGTCCGGGCGCGGCTGACCTGACAGGTCTCGCGATCAGGTGCATCGAAGGTTGTCATGGCCGGTGGGGGACTTGTACGCTTCCAGAACGTGTACATACTTCTCCGATAGAGTTTGTCGCCTTTGTCTTGCACAAAAGTTTGGGTATTGCTGCCACCAAAAGCTACTGGTTTCCATAATCCTGCAGGCTGGTAAGGTTTCACACTGCTTCCGCCGGTCTTCTCGACCAGTAGACCACTTACCGCTAATGCTTGGTCCCGAATGATTTCGGCATCTAGCCGGAAACGAGGGCCACGGGCTAACAAGCGATTCTCTGGATCGATCTCCAACTTCTCCGGCGTTACTCGTGATGATTGCCTATATGTAGAGGACATCGCTAGCATTTTGAAAAAGCCCTTCACATTCCACCCGGATTCGATGAACTCGAGGGCGAGCCAATCGAGCAGCTCCGGATGAGAGGGATGTTCTCCTTGCACGCCAAAGTCGCCGGCCGTCTTGACGAGGCCGGTACCGAACAGTTGTTGCCAGTAGCGATTCACCGTGACGCGTGCGGTGAGGGGGTGGTTCGGAGCGACGAGCCACTGAGCCAGCCCGAGTCGATTTTTAGGTGCGCCTTCCACTGGAGGAGCAATCCATTCTGGGACGCGGGACTCAACTTTGTCTCGCTTCAATGTGTACTCACCACGCTCGAGAATGTGTGCTTGCCGAGGTTCCTTGCGCTCTTCCATGACGAGCGTGGCTGGAATGGCCTTGTTTAGCGTTTCAAGACTGCTCTTGAGTTTCCCTTCACGCTTGAGAGTATCGTCGAAGGCGAGTTTGGTCTTCGGATTGATGTGTTTTAGGTAATACTCGGTGAGCTTACTAGTTTGACCGTCTTTGCGCTCATCATGCTTGGTGTCCAAGATCTTCTGTATTTCCTTAGGGAGGGTGGGGACTTTGGTCTTTGCACGGTACTGCTGCCAGAGTGCGAAGGAGGCCAACTGATCTTCGGGAAGAGGTGCGATGGTGACGATGCCAGCCTTGTCCCAATAGGCGGTGCCACCGAACTGGGTGAAGGCGAGCCCATTGACTTTGGCTCCTGGTTTTAAACCGATTGCGTCGGCAGCTACTTCGAGCCGGATCCATTCTCCAGTCTTAGGCACGCGCCCCATCTTCAAATTGCTCGCATTGTTGCGTCCGTTGCCGTGTCCGCGATCTGCGCCCCAATAAGCGCGGTGTTCCCACGAGCCATCGTTGAACTGAAGCTGAATCGTCTTGGGACGGTTGTTGGGATCGAGAAAGACGTAGGTGTAGAGTTTATCACCCTGACTGATCTCCAGAGGCTCCTTTGCTCCCGTGAAGAAATGCTGGCTGAGGCTTTCAGATGCTGTTCGCACAAAGGCTTTGCGCCCTGCGTGGTTCACCGACTTCCAGGAATCTTTGCCTTCATTGCCATCCCGTTTCGCTCCCTTGGGAAGTTCATCGTCAAACCAGACCGTGTCTTTGCTAGCGAGCTCGCCGAGTGTTTCGCCTGCACGCGCGTCTTTGTAATCTATGCTCTTATAGATTGCGGTGACTTTGTTTCGAACGTCTTTCAGTTCCTGGTCTAGCGCTGACTTCTCGGCTGCCTGTGTTGCTGTTGGCACCTTGATACTTGGAGGAGGGAGGTTCACATTTCCGTCCATGGCTTTCTCCGTGAGGCTGTAGAAGTAGGAGAAGAGTTGATAGAACTCTTTCTGCGAAATAGGATCAAATTTGTGATCGTGGCAGGCTGCGCAGCCGGAAGTTAGCCCCATCCATACGGTGGACGTTGTCTCCACGCGATCCACGGCATAGCGCACGTAGTATTCTTCATCGATGGACCCACCTTCACTAGTCGTGACGTTGCACCGATTGAAACCTGTGGCGACGCGTTGTTCGAGAGAAGGTTCGGGTAATAGGTCGCCTGCCAACTGCTCCACGGTGAACTCATCAAAAGGCTGGTTGTTGTTGAAGGCGTCAATGACCCAATCGCGGTATGGCCAGATGGTGCGTTCGTTATCGAGATGCAGGCCGTGAGTGTCGGCATAACGAGCGGCGTCTAACCAATGGCGTGCCATGTGTTCGCCGTATTTTTTGGAACGCAAGAGGCGATCAACAACGTGTTCGTAGGCCTGTCCAGAATCATCAGCCAGGAAGGCATTGATTTCTTCAACGGTAGGAGGGAGTCCGGTCAGATCGAGTGTGACGCGTCGGATCAGTGTTTCCTTGTCGGCTTCGCGTTCGGGTGTGAGTTGAGCGCTATGTAAAGACTCATGGATAAACGCATCGATTTGATTGGCTTGATTCCAGGAGCTGGGTGTTTTTGGAACGACGGGTTGTTTAGGTGCTTCGAAAGCCCAGTGACCACCCCACTCCGCTCCTTCGTCGATCCATCGCTTAATTCGGGCGATTTCCTCTGGCGAGACCGTCTTTCCCGAATCGGGAGGCGGCATCAGTTCGTCGGAATCAGTCGACTGCAAGCGCTCAAGGATACTGCTAGCCCCACTTTCGCCTGGAACGATTGCATGGTTACCCGACTTTAGCTTTACGATGGCTTGAGCTTGTTTGTCGAGTTGAAGCCCGGCCTTGCGATTCGACGCATCTGGACCGTGACATCCGAAGCAATTGTCCGAAAGCAGGGGAAGAATTTCTTTGCTGAAATCTACGGGCTCGGCTCGCGCTGCGAGGAGGGGAAGAGCGGTGAGAAGGCAGCAGTGTAGGAAATAGGGGGTAGCCTTAGGGGAAAGCATGTCCTAGGAACCCTATGGAACGGTATGGGTAGCGCCCACAACAGGTCATTCCAGGGCGTGTTCGAGAACCTCATCGACTGTCCTGACGGGAATAATCTCCAGGCGATTGCGAACCTCTTCAGTGAGTTCGGGGATATCTTTAGCATTACCCGCTGGAATGAGGACTTTCTTCACACCGGCTCGCAAGGCGGCGATGGTCTTCTCTTTTAAGCCGCCGATGGGCAAGGCGAGACCGCGCAGCGTGACTTCGCCTGTCATCGCTACGTTGTGACGCACGGGCCGATCTAACAGCAAAGACGCTAGCGCCGTGAACATGGCGATGCCTGCCGAGGGGCCATCTTTGGGGATAGCCCCAGCAGGAACGTGGACGTGAACATCTTGTTCGCGGAAGACACGCTTCTTGATGCCTAGGGCTTTCGCGCGGCTGCGAACGAGGCTGTGTGCTGCCTCAACAGACTCTTTCATGACCTCTCCTAATTGCCCGGTCAGTTTGATTTCACCGGAACCGGGGTAGGTCAGGGCTTCAATGTGGAGGACATCTCCACCAACGGCTGTGTAGGCGAGGCCATTAACGACGCCGGGAAGGCTCTCACTTACCTTGGCGTCGCGCTCATAGCGCTTGGGTCCAAGGCGGTCCTCGATGACTTTTAGTGTCACTTTGCTAGACTCTATATCACCCTCAACGATGCTTGCCGCGATGCCTCTGATGACGTGGCCCACTTCGCGTTCGAGATTTCGAACCCCAGCTTCGCGCGTGTAGTGCTCGATGAGTAATTCGAGGGCCTGATCCGTCCATTTGATTTGCGATTTCTTTAGTCCGTGGGCCTCGCGCTGTTTCGTCGTGAGGTATTTTCTCGCAATGGTGAGTTTCTCGGTCTCCGTGTAGCCAGGTAGACTTGTCACTTCCATTCGGTCTAACAATGGTGCTGGAATCGGATCTAGCTGATTTGCGGTGGCAATGAAGAGAACCTGCGACAGGTCGAAAGGTACGTCGAGGTAACGATCAACAAAGGTGCTGTTCTGGTTTGGATCGAGCACTTCTAGCAAAGCGCTTGCAGGGTCTCCACGGAAGTCCGCGCCGATCTTGTCGACCTCGTCGAGAAGGATGACCGGATTTCTCGTGCCTGCGCGTCGCAGCTCTTGCATGAGGCGTCCAGGCATAGAGCCGATGTAGGTTCGACGGTGGCCGCGAATCTCGGACTCGTCACGTAATCCACCCACGCTGATGCGTATGAATTCGCGTCCAAGCGATTCGGCGATGGATTTGCCCAGGCTGGTCTTGCCGACACCAGGAGGGCCCGAGAGACAGAGAATGGCACCCTGGCCGTCTGGCTTGAGCTTGCGCACGGCGAGGTATTCGAGAATGCGTTTCTTCACTTTCTCCAGGCCGTGATGATCGCGATCGAGAATCTTGCGTGCCTTTTTGAGATCGACCGTTTCGTCGCTCAACGTTTCCCATGGAAGTTCTGCAAGGGTCTCCAGGTAGGTAACTATGACAGAATGTTCGGGGCTAGCGGTTGGGATCATTCCAAGACGCTTCAGTTCGCGTTCGGCCTGCGATTTGGCTTTTTTAGGAAGGTTGGCGGCTTCTAAACGCTGAGCGAGATCGGCGAGCTGTTCCTCTGCGCCGTCATCTTCACCTAATTCTTTCTGAATGGTGCGCACTTGTTCGCGGAGGTAGGCCTTCTTCTGAGACTCGGACATTTCAGTGTGTAGATCATCTCTGAGCTTGCGCTGAAGTTCTGCAATGTTGAGCTGCTCGCTGAGGAACTTCTGAACGACATTGAAGCGATGCTCGACGTTGGACTGTTCCAATAAGCGCTGACGTGTGGCCATGTCGAATTTCAGGTTCGCGGCCATTACGTCTGTTAGGAGCACGGGATCGTTGATCTGACGTAAGATCTGTTCGGCCTCAGCCGGGATGTCGTCGTCGAGGTCAATGAGACGAAAGGCGGACTCTTGCAGATTCCTCATGGCGGCTTCCCAATAGGCGCCATCGTCCTTGGGAAGATGGTTTAGCATGACCTTGAAGTCTGCCTGGAGGAACGGCTCTATCTGTGTGCACTCGCCAAGGTGAACGCGTTCTTGAGCCTGAGCGACGACGGAGAGATCATCGCCTTGGCGTGCAACACGCACTAGGCGGGCCAAGGTCCCGACTTTGGGTAGATTGTCAGGTGTGACGGTTTCCAGCTCGGGATCTTCCTGCCAGACGAGAACGACGTGATGACGGGAATCCACGGCGGCCTCAATGGCCGCGATGTTCTCGGGTTTATTGAAACGTAGTGGCGTGATCGTTCCGGGGAAGACGACGACGTTGCGCAAGGGGACCACGGGTGCCGACTTCGGAATGGGGCTATTGATAGTTTCGTGGTCTGCTTTGGATATGGGAATGATATCACTCATGAGAGCTGGGGGGAGCTAGGCTTATTGCCAGTAAGTAGTGCACGGGCTAGAAGCCCGTGCACTACTGGTTGATTTGCTTAGGCCGCAATGTGGTTACGGCGTTTGTCAGCCTCGAAGGTGAGACGATCGCCTTCAGCCTCGATATGGACGGTGTCTCCTTCCTCGAGTTTTCCATCGAGCAATTGGAGGCTGAGTTCGTCTAACAAGAGTTGCTGAATCGCGCGCTTGAGTGGACGAGCACCATAAATGCTGTCGAAGCCCTTGTTAGCGAGGAGCTGAATGGCCTCTTCAGTGAGGGCAAGCTTGATACCCAACTTGGAGGCGCGATTGATAACTCGTGCTAATTGGATTTCGACGATCTTGCCGAGGTTGGCTCGGTCCAGGCGATCGAAGATGATGGTCTCATCGATACGGTTGAGGAACTCGGGGCGAAAGTGGCCGCGAAGGGCTTCCGTAACACGCTTTTCGCGTTCGCTCGGATCAATCTCTTCTGTGATGTGCTGACTTCCGATATTGCTGGTCATGATGATGACGCTGTTTGTGAAGTCGACGGTACGACCCTGGCCGTCAGTGATGCGTCCGTCATCGAGTACTTGCAGAAGCACATTAAAGACTTCAGGATGGGCCTTCTCGATCTCGTCGAGGAGAATGACAGCGTAGGGGCGTCGTCGTACTGCCTCGGTGAGTTGACCTCCTTCTTCATAGCCGACATAGCCTGGAGGCGCTCCGATGAGGCGAGCCACACTGTGCTTCTCCATATATTCACTCATGTCGAGACGCACCATGGCGCTCTCATCGTCAAAGAGAAACTCAGCTAGCGCTTTACTTAACTCGGTCTTGCCAACTCCGGTCGGTCCGAGGAAGATGAAGGAACCGATGGGCCGATCTTCATCTTGCAATCCTGCACGAGAGCGGCGCACGGCGTTGGAGACTGCGACGACAGCATCTTGCTGACCGATGACGCGTTCATGTAAACGGTTTTCCATAGAGACGAGCTTGGCGCGTTCGCCTTCTTGCAATCGGGCCACGGGAATACCTGTCCAGTTGGCAACGACTTTGGCGACATCTTCCTCTGTCACTTCCTCCTGAAGGATCTGCTGGCCATTTTGCAAGTCGGTCAGCTGCCCTTGATGAGACTCTAAAGCCTGGATCTTGTTCGGCAAGAGTCCGTATTGAATCTCACTCGCTCGACTGAGGTTACCGTTGCGCTGGGCCTGTTCGAGTTCGACTTTGAGTCCCTCGATTTCCTCCTGAAGCTTGTTCGCTTCTAGGATAGCCCCGCGTTCGTTCTGCCACTGAGTTTTGAGCTGATGGCTCTGCTCTTTCAAGTTTGCCATTTCACTCTCGATCTTCGCTAGGCGCTGCTTACTCGCGCTGTCTTTCTCTTTGGATAGCGCTTGTTTTTCCATCTCGAGTTGCATTACCTGGCGCTCAAGCTGGTCGATTTCTGTTGGCATGGATTCCAGCTCAATCTTGAGGCGCGAGGAGGCTTCATCGATTAAGTCGACGGCTTTGTCTGGTAGAAAGCGGTCATTAATGTACCGGTCTGACATTTGCGCGGCAGCAATGATCGCGGTGTCTTGAATGCGCACGCCGTGGTGCACTTCGTAGCGCTCCTTCAGACCGCGCAAGATGGCGATGGTGTCTTCGACAGAGGGCTCATCCGTGTATACAGGTTGGAAGCGGCGCTCGAGTGCGGCATCTTTCTCTACATACTTCTTGTACTCGTTGAGCGTCGTTGCGCCAATCGTCCGGAGCTCTCCTCGAGCAAGTTGTGGCTTGAGGAGATTCGAAGCGTCGACGGCTCCCTCAGAAGCACCAGCACCGACAATGGTGTGGAGTTCATCGATGAAGAGGATGATCTCTCCTTCGGAATCGGTGACTTCTTTGAGGAAGGCTTTCAATCGGTCCTCAAACTCTCCGCGGTACTTCGCGCCAGCAATCATGGCACCAAGATCCATCGAGATCAGTCGTTTGTTGTTCAATGAATCCGGAACGTCCCCACTGACAATACGACGAGCGAGACCTTCAACAATAGCGGTCTTACCGACACCAGGTTCTCCGATGAGGACTGGGTTGTTCTTGGTGCGACGTGAAAGGACTTGCATTACGCGACGGATCTCATCGTCGCGACCGATGACAGGGTCGATCTTCCCTTCGCGTGCTCTTTGTGTAAGGTCCTGACCATACTTCTCAAGGCTCTGATACTTGCCTTCGGGATCTTGGTCCGTCACTTTCTGGGAACCTCGGACTGATGTGAGGGCGTCCTTAAGTGCTGATTTGCTCAAGCCAGCCTTGCGCAAGAGATCGCCAAGAGGCGACTTTGCTTGCACTACTGCTAGAATGAAGTGTTCAACGCTGAGAAACTCATCCTCGAGTTTCTTCATGACTTTCTCGGCTGAGCGCAAGGTCTCCGAGAGTTCGCGCCCCATGTGAGGTTCGGCTCCGCCCTCGATGGCCGCTTGGCGGCTCAGCAGTTGGTCTACTTCATCGGAGAGCGTTGTTGGGGAGACATCAACAGCCTGCAGGAGGGGGCGGACCACGCCGTCCTCTTGCGCCAGTGTCGCTTTAAAAACGTGCGCTGGTGCCAGTTCACTGTGTCCAAGCTCGGCAGCGAGGCTTTGGCCCTCGCTGAGGGCTTCCTGCATCTTGAGGGTGAATTTCTGGAGATTCATTGTCGTAAGGGCCTTTCTGATAAAGTTAAATGTTGTTTGTCTGCTCCTTTGGGAGCATGTGATATGCCATTGCTCTGATATCTCGATAAAGATCTGGTTGCGAACGGCTTGTGAGGATTTTGGTTGATGCTTAAAGTGTCGAAATGTCCCGGTGAATGGAAGTTTTTAGCCATAAGGGTGTGCCAAAGTGTCTCAGTTCAAGAGCTAGACCTGTCGTCCCAGGCGTTTAGGCTTGTAGGGTGAAATCGACCCTTGGCCTTATGATTGTTTTCCTCGGGGCCGTTCAGGGTTTCGGCTATGAAGTGGCCCCCGTTCGTCCATTGACGGACCGAGTACTCGTCGTGGAAGTGCGTGATGGCCGTGTCGTCCGAGAGACGCTCGGTCATGGCGACAACGGAAAGATCGACGAGAAGGCGCTGGATGTTTCCAAGGCGGAGAGAGCAACTGCCTACCAAGTCAGGGATGTGGGGACGAAGCGCGACGTGAAGGTGCTCAGTGTGAGGCGAAAGTCGAAAGGGACGCAGTTTGTCCGTGTGGCCGAGTGGGAGTTGGGCCACGTCATGACGCATTGGTTCTACGTTACCCTTGCGGAGCCGATGGAGAGGGGAAAACGTTATACTTTTAAGGCAGATTTTATGGAGACGAAGCTGGTTAGCTTCGATGAGGCGTCCGTTCGTTCGGAAGCGGTCCAAGTGAATCAGTTAGGCTTTCGCGGGGACATCAAGCCGAAGTATGCCTACATGTCTCACTGGATGGGCTCGGGTGGAGGCCTTGATTTGAGTGATTACGCTCAGAAGCGGTTTCATGTGGTTAATGCCGAGACAAAGAAGGTGGTGTATTCTGGAAAGCCCAAGCTACGACTGGCGAAAGGGGGCCGTGAGGATGCTTACGATTCGAATTACCGTCTCTCTGATCTATGGGAGTTGGATTTCTCTGACTTCGACGAGCCGGGCAAGTATAGGATCATGATGGAAGGTGTGGGGACGTCCTTTCCTTTTCGCATTGGGAATGATGTGTATGAAGAGGCCTATCGCACAACGATGCGGGGGCTCTATCATCAGCGATGCGGATGTGTGCTCGACAAGAAGCATACGAAGTGGGCGCGTGCACGGTGTCATCATCCAGAAGACACCCCCGTGATCCTGTCGAAGCACAGAGTCACAGACGGCGGAGATCATTTCAAAGCGTTGCCAGCGCAAGCTACTGGCAGGAAACTTCAAGCTTGGGGCGTCTACCATGATGCGGGTGATTGGGATCGACGTGCAATACATCTATCGATTGCGGATGCTCTTCTTTATGCGTATGAGGTAGAGCCAACGGCTTTTCCGGACAAGCAGTTGTCGTTACCGGAGAGTGGAAATGGTCGTTCTGATTTGTTGGATGAGGTCCGCTACAATGTGGATCTGTTCCGGCGGCTTCAGCAGAAAGACGGTGGCGTGTGCGGTGGAATCGAAAGCGAAGAGCATCCAAAGTTTGGGGAGGCTTCGTGGACTGACACGCTCCATCTTTATGCTTTTGCTCCAGATGCCGAATCGACACTACGTTATGCCGCGACGGCAGCACATTTAGGACGCTTGTTAGGTGAGAAGGATCCGGGCTATTTGAATTCAGCGAAGCGTGCTTGGACTTGGGCGATGGCTCAGCCTGAACCTGATGGAGACTTTGCACTTCATGCCGCGATCGCGCTCTACCGCGCGACTGGGGAGAAGGCTTACCACGCCGCTTTTGAGAATGCGTTGATCATTGAGAAGTCCGGGCAAGCTCTGTTGTCTCATAAGAAATATGATCAGCGTTGGGGAGTCTGGCACTATGCGGTGACGAATGAACACCCTGTTGATCGAAAGCTCCATGCTTTGCTGAGGTCGGCGACTGTGAAGGATGCCGAGGCGTTGGTTCTGGAAACAGGCAAGAAGAAGGGACGTCGACAAGGTTTCGATTGGTATCAGCCGTTTGGTCATGGCAGTTTAACGACACCACGGAATCTTCCTCTCATGGCGGCACATCGCGTGACGGGCGACGCTCGGTTTCTCGAGCAGATGGCTCTCAATGCTGATGCCGCTTTGGGTAACAATGCGCTTAATATCTGTTGGGTCACGGGTCTGGGAAGTCGTCCTTGTCAAGCCGTCTTGCATCTGGATTCGTTCTACGATGGTGTTCCTGCGCCAATTCCTGGCATTGTTCCCTATGGACCCATGCGTCCACTCAAAGAACCCGGTTGGACGCACGCCTGGGGACCGAAGACACTTTATCCCGGAGCCAACATTTGGCCATGCGAAGAGGGATGGACGGGAAACGTGTATTCGCCGGTAGCGGCAGAGTTCACCGTACACGAGAACATTGGGCCGGCGGCAGCAGCTTATGCTTATCTTGCGTTTGTACGATGACTTGTAGTCCAATGGGTTCCATTCATGTGACTGAATTGTTAGAGTAGATGGCCGATGCTGGTGTCGTTTTCTAGTTTGGAAAGGCGTGGCGTCGTTAAAGATTTCGAAGCGGTCTCAGACTAACAAGTTGCTAATCTGTTTAGGCCCATCTGAGCTTTCTAGGTTCTGCGCGATGTTTCTCATTTCTTGATCGCTAAGTTCAATCCCAGTGACTTCGCGAACGATTTGGGAGTAGGGGCTAATTCGGAGGGCGTATTCGTCGATCTCGGTTACGTCAAAGCTGCCTGAAATCTGTAGTTGGTTCAGTTGTTCGCTTTTCATGGCGACAATCTGATCATGAATAATCTCGTCACTCGCGCGATTCGCTAGTCTACGTAGACGTCTCAGCTCCTGGCTGCGTGCTTCCCGGAGCTGATGAAGTTTGGCCTTAAGGGGAGGGGAGATTCCGGCATAGACGTTGTCGCCGATAGAATGCCCATAGCGAGGCCAGTCATTGAAGCGTTCGTCTTCCTCCATGTTTTTGCCGAGAGGGCCAAAGATCTTGCTCATTCGTTTCGAATGTGTCTCATCCATTTGTGCGAATCCTCCTGGGGTAACAGCCAGTGGCTTCCATTCAGGGGCAGGAGGCCACGGGAGTTGATCGCTTCTCAGATGGAGAAACGTAGCGACAGATTGTCGGTTTGCTTCTTGGTGAAAAGCCGGTGCTAGGAGGTCTTCGATCAGCTGGAGCGAGCAACCTGAAGCTTTGAGTTCGTTGGCTAGGGTATCTAGATTATTTGGCGAGGTTGAAGGCCAGGTCAGAGAGGTGGTCCGCGGAGTGGTGATTGAAGTAATCTTAACCGTGGTGACTTGGTCGATTCCGACGGAGGGATTGTTAGTTAAACGCCAAGCGACTGAAGCCATGAGTGCGTTTGCCACTAGTGACAGTGCGAGTATGTAATGGCGCGTCCCTATGAGCCTGGTGGGAAGGCGATGTTTGCAAGACCACGCTTCTGGCTGGTTTCCTTAAAATGATTGAAGATATCATCTCCAAAAATGTCTCTGATCTGTTGCTGACGTTCTTCTTGCAGCGTTGTGTCCTTGTAAGATTCGAGAGGGAGCCCAAATATCTCTCGCTGGACGAAGTCTGGAGGCATCAGAATCTTGAGTATGGCAATGCGTTCATCCGAGCTGAGCTTTCTGCCAAAGAGTTGTGTTGTGTCCCAGACATCAAACAAATATACTGCGTGGGTGAAGGATTCTGCATGAAAGCGTTCTTGATTACTTAGACAGCGATTCATGAAGGCGTCGTACTGTGTGTAGAGAGCACCACGTTGGGCCATCGACTCTTCTCGTCGCCGAGCGCATCGGCGGCGGCGTTGAGGCGCTCAGCCTGTCCTGACGAACTCGATGACCTCTTCATGGCGTCCGGGTTCTACGAACCCAAATTGGAGGGCACCGATGGCGGCGGTTTTGATGCCATTCCAGTTCCGAATGGGGGAAGACCGGGTGCCCGTGACGTTTTCCAAGGCATCATGGCGTGTTTGGTCAAGTTCCCACATCTGTTGCCTGCGTTCATTCTCTGCAGCCTTGCGCTCTGCGGGGGTGTTCCAGAAAGTGTCGAGAGAGCGAAATTCCAAAGCTTGCTTTCCGAACTCTCGATTGATCGTAGCTGCGACGGCATTCCGGATGAGATGATCTGGGCAACCAAGAGTTCGAAGCTGCAAGGCTAATCGTTCTGGCGAGGCCGAGGTTACTTGAGACCACGAAGACGGTGGCGGAGATTGGCGGGCTCCAAGCAGAGACGTTGCCACCTCGGCAGCATTCGACGCGTGGTCTCAAGTTTGATTACTTGTCCCAACAAGATGCCACGCAAGCAGGGCATTGCCGAGAAGCGATAGTGCGAGGATGAGGTGGCTAATAGGAAGCCCCATCATTGAAGTGTCTAGGATCCCCAAAAAAGGCAACCTCTAGATCCCGTCGATGATACTATTCAAAGCGGCGCTTGGACGCATCGCATCAATGGCCTTGGCTTCATCGGGCTTGTAGTAGCCTTCGATGTCCATCGCAGTGCCTTGCACGCTGATGAGTTCTTCAACGATCTTGGCTTCTTGATCGCCGAGGGCTTTCGCCACCGGCGAAAACTCGGCTTTAAGCTCGGCGTCACCGTCCTGAGCGGCGAGGGCCTCTGCCCAATAAAGAGCGAGGTAGAAGTGGCTGCCTCGGTTGTCGAGTTCTCCACATTGTCGTGAGGGCGACTTGTTGTCGAGGAGGTACCGCGTGGTGGCGTCATCGAGAGTCTCGGAGAGCACCTTTGCTTTGGCGCCTCCGCCGTTCTCACTGAGGTGTTCAAAGGAAACGGCCAAGGCGAGAAATTCACCGAGGGAATCCCAGCGAAGATGATTCTCTTTCTCAAATTGCTGCACGTGCTTAGGTGCGGAACCGCCAGCGCCGGTTTCAAAGAGGCCGCCGCCATTCATCAGGGGAACGATCGAGAGCATCTTAGCGCTCGTTCCGACTTCAAGGATCGGGAAGAGGTCGGTGAGATAGTCGCGCAAGACATTGCCGGTGACGGAAATCGTGTCTTTGCCTGCCTTCATGCGTTCTAGAGTGTAGAGCGTGGCATCGGCTGGCGTTTTGATAGAGATGTCTAGACCGGCAGTGTCGTGATCTTTTAGATAGTCGTTCACCTTGGTGATGAGTTGGGCATCGTGGGCGCGATCGGCATCTAACCAGAAGACGGCAGGGGATTCGGTAGCGCGAGCGCGAGAGACGGCGAGCTTCACCCAGTCGCGGACCGGAGCGTCTTTGACTTGGCAGGCGCGCCAGATGTCACCTTCTGATACTTCGTGTTCAGTGAGCGCGTTGCCGTTCGCAGCAACGACACGTATGGTGCCGGCACCTGGAGCTTCGAACGTCTTGTCATGAGAGCCATACTCTTCGGCTTTCTGCGCCATGAGGCCGACGTTTGGCACGGTTCCCATGGTGGTAGGGTCAAAGGCTCCGTGTTCTTTGCTGAAGTCGATCGTCGCTTTGTAGACTGGGGCGTAGCTGTTGTCTGGAATGACAGCGAGCGTGTCGCCTGTGCCGCCGCCTTTGTCCCACATTTGGCCGGACATACGGATCATGGCAGGCATAGAGGCATCGATGATGATATCGCTAGGGACGTGCAATCCAGTGATGCCTTTGTCAGAATTGACCATGGCAAGGTCTGGGCCGTTGTCGTAGCAGGCCTGGATGTCTGCCTCGATCTCGGCTTGCTTGTCTGCTGGGAGATCCGCGATTTTAGAGACGAGGTCTCCAAAGCCGTTTTTGAAGTCGACGCCAAGCTCGTCGAGCAGGGCGGCGTGTTTTTCTAGCAAGGGTGCAAAGTAGGCACGCACGGCATGACCGAAGATGATTGGGTCGCTCACCTTCATCATGGTGGCTTTCATGTGAAGCGAGAAGAGCGTACCTTCCTCCTTCGCGCGGGTGATCTGTTTTTCTAGGAAACTGACCAGAGCAGTCTTCCGCATGACGGTGGCATCAATGATTTCTCCCTCGAGCAAGGGGGCGGCGTCCTTCAAGACGGATACTTCGCCAGCCTGGTCGACGAACTCAATCTTGAATTCGCCAGCGGCATCGACGGTGACCGATTGTTCGTTCGAACGGAAATCGTCTGCGTCCATAGAAGCAACGTCGGTCTTGGAGTCGCTCGACCAGGCGCCCATGGAGTGAGGGTGATTCTTGGCGTATTCTTTGACGGCTTTGGGCGCACGGCGGTCTGAATTTCCCTCGCGAAGGACAGGATTTACAGCACTACCTTTCACTTTGTCATAGCGGGCCTTGATTTCGCTCTCAGCCTCATTGGCTGGCTCTTCTGGATAATCCGGTAGCGTGTAGCCTTGAACCTGGAGTTCGGAAATGGCTGCCTTGAGCTGAGGTACAGACGCACTGATGTTAGGCAGTTTGATGATGTTTGCTTCAGGCGTCTTGGCTAACTCGCCGAGTTCGGCCAGGGAGTCGGGACCCTGCTGGCCCTCTTTCAAGTGATCTGGAAAGACAGCAATGATGCGACCAGCCAAGGAGATGTCGCGCGTCTCGATCGCGATGCCTGAAGACTTGGTGAATGCCTGGACGATGGGGAGAAAGGAACGCGTGGCGAGAGCCGGGGCTTCGTCGGTGTGGGTGTAGAGGATGGTCTTGCGATCGGACATGAGTTGCGGTCTGTTTTAGGTGTGGGGGTGTGATACGCGACGAGGCGAGGAAGGTCAAAAGCCAATCTTCTGAAGCTTGATATGGATGGTGGATGCTCAGGTTGACAAGAGGGCATTTGGTGGCACGCTCTCGGTATTAGGCTGAATCCAGGTGGATCAACCTGACACCGGGATTCGTTCCCATTCGAGGTTGACTCTCAAGCCTCCAATGTGGCGTCGGTGTTTTAGCCCACTCGGTCATAGTATGGAGTAGCCGCGATTTATCCTAGTGAAAGAATGACTATGGAAATGTTAGAAGAACCCGTGGCTCAGATACGTGCGACCAATGTGATGGCAGGTAGTTGAGATACGGGACTTGTCCGTATCCCAATCTTGAAAGGGACCTGGCTTGAGATGTCCAATGATCTTGAAGCACTGATTCTCGTTGGCGTGCTCCTGGCAGGAAATTTCTACACGAACCCTGATTTGAAACGACGCGGTAGTGCAGGAGACTTGGAGGACTTGTGGGTCGGCTTTGATGAACGGTTTCGTTGGGTTGCTGGTGTGGCCGGTAACCATGATCTCTTGGCTGGAAAGAGCGAAATCGGCAAGGTCTTTTAACGGCATCCGAATGTCTATCCGCTTGATGGAGATCGGCGGGCTGCGTCTGGCTGGGATCAGTGGAATCTTTGGATAGCCTAACCGGAAGCCCTGGTGACATCACTATTCTAACTATGAAGCGATTTTTCAGATGCTCATGGAAAAAAGCCTGACATCTTGCTGCTGCATGAAGGTTTAAACCAATCACCAGTGAGATCTCGTGGAAGCGATTGCATTCGTGAGCGCTTGTTAGAAATTTCGCCTAAGACTCGGCCGAAGCTCGTGGTAAATAGGACACTGTCATTAGCCTTAATCGATGGTGGAGTTGAGCGAGAGTGGACCGATCGTGACAGACGTGGATGCTCGCGTGGGGGGCTTACCGAATAATCGCAAAGCAAACGTTCTGCGAATCGAGAGCGGTTAAGGTTGTGGTGCCGCTTTTTGCTGTTCCGCTGTCTGTCATGCCGCCTTCACGTGGATTGAACCACTGGGTGTGATCTCGCATTGATGTGGATATTACGATAACACTCAAACAAATAAGTTGTACTTTTAGTGGTTGTATGTAGGGTCGCCAAATGTCTCCTGACATTCAGCGTAATCCTGACAACACAATCACGGTGTCGTTCACGTTCACTCCGGGTGCTTCAATGCTTGAGAGCGAACTTAACCTGCAAACGGCTTCCAATGATGCGAATGCTCTCGCTTCCGGCGAATGCCTCAAGCGTTTTGATACCGACGGTTCACCCATCGAGATGGGCGGGCGAA
>Ga0213868_10001316_pt1 | contig 23891 bp, 25 predicted proteins | sample PICome_9_FD_160087 | JGI IMG/M metagenome (GOLD analysis project Ga0213868, IMG submission 160087) | Coastal seawater microbial communities near Pivers Island, North Carolina, United States - PICO127 | ecosystem: Environmental > Aquatic > Marine > Coastal | place: USA: North Carolina... | reverse complement strand
GGCCTATGATCGCAGGGTTCACCAGGTTTTCCTTCATCCCGATACCTCAATTCATCAAAAAGATTCGCTCCAAAGCCAGTTCGCTTTATTGATTTTAAAAATTGTTTGGGAATAATCATATCCGTATCTATATTAGATCTATTTATACCTACAACTAGCCCAGTATGATTAATAAATGATTTCATTACAGTTGCACTCCATATGTTCGGACATCAGTTATATGTCCTGCTATAGCTGCAGCAGCTGCCATAGACGGACTTAGCAAATGAGTACGCCCTCCTGAACCCTGTCTTCCCTCAAAGTTACGATTAGAGGTAGAAGCGCAATGTTGCCCAGAACCTAATTTATCTGCATTCATTGCCAAACACATTGAACAGCCGGGTTCACGCCAATCCATACCTGCATCTTTAAAGATTTTATCTAGACCTTCTGCCTCGGCTTGCACTTTTACCATCTGAGAGCCAGGTACTACTAACACCTGTTTCACAGTATCTGCAACTTTATTGCCTTTTGCGATTGCAGCTGCAGCTCTCATATCCTCGATACGAGAATTAGTGCAAGAACCAATGAAGACGAAGTCAACTGGTATCTCTGATATGGGCATACCACCCTTTAGGCCCATATAAATTAGTGCCTGTTTGATTGATTGTCTTTTTTGTGGGTCAGGCTCGTCTTCTGGAATAGGTATGAAACCATTTACAGGGAGCACCATTTCTGGTGATGTACCCCAAGTAACTTGCGGCAAAATATCTTGTCCTGAAAGATTTACCTCTGAATCAAAGCATGCATTTTCATCACTTTTTAATGTACTCCAATAATTGGCTGCAATATCCCAAGTATCTCCTATTGGTGAAAACTTTCTACCTTTGAAATAATCAATAGTTTTAGTATCTACAGCCACTATACCAACTCTTGCACCAGCTTCTATTGCCATATTACAAACTGTCATTCGACCTTCAATTGACATATCTAAAAACACCTGACCAGCAAACTCTATAGCGTAGCCAGTGCCACCTGCTGTACCAATTTTTCCGATAATAGCCAAAGCAACATCTTTTGGAGTAACGCCTAAACCTAATTTTCCTGTTACTGTAACACGCATATTCTTCATTTTTTTTGTTACCAGGCACTGTGTTGCGAGAACATGCTCAACTTCTGATGTCCCTATTCCATGAGCTAAACAACCAAATGCTCCGTGTGTAGCTGTGTGGGAGTCTCCACAAACTACGGTCATTCCAGGTAAAGAAGCACCTAACTCTGGACCCATCACGTGCACTATACCTTGCCCCATTTCATTCATACGAAACTCACGTATGCCAAAATAATCACAGTTATAATCTAGGGTTTTTACCTGAATACGAGACACTTCATCTGGGATAGCATCGACACCAGCCTCTCTCTCTTTTGTATCTGTAGATATATTATGGTCTGGAGTAGCAATATTCATATCTAAGCGCCATGGTTTTCTATTTGCTATTCTGAGACCCTCAAAGGCTTGGGGTGAAGTAACTTCGTGTAAAATATGCCTATCTATATAAATTAAAGAAGAGCCATCAGCTCTTTGTTTAACTAAATGAATCTCCCACAACTTATCATATAATGTCTTTTGGGTGTTTTTACTCATTTGTATATTCAGCTAATGCTGCTCATTATGTTAATTTTAGGTTGACGAGATTTAAAAATCCTTAGCATTGATAGCCATTATACTTTTTGAGCCATATTTTATCGCCCTAAGATAGCCAATATTTCTAGGTAAGATATGCTCTGCAAAGAATATGGCTGTTGAAATTTTGTTTTTATAAAACACACTGACATTGGGGTTCTGCTTCATTATCGCATCAGCTGCTACAGCGCTTTTGACAAGCATCGTACCTGCAACTGTTCCTCCCAATAACATCATCATATTAAAAGAAGCTGCAGGTAGGGTAAACCAATCCTTTTTTTTTGCATTTAGCAACAGAGCTATTGCTTCTTTACACGCCTTTAAAGCTATTTCTATATTTATTGCTAGATCTTCAAAATTATATTTTTTTGCTTCCTGAGCCACTTCGTTAAGCTCAGCAAGTAACTCTGTAATAGACCTACCTTGGTCCTTCATCAACTTTCTACCGACTAAATCAAGTGCCTGTATACCACTAGTCCCTTCATAGATTGGCAATATTCTCGCGTCTCTTAGGTGTTGGGCTGCACCCGTTTCTTCTATAAATCCCATACCTCCATGAATTTGAACTCCCAAAGATGTAACTTCAATACTATTTTCCGTACACCATCCCTTTATGATAGGTGTAAGTAAATCGATACGTCTCTGATGATAAGATACTTTCTCTTCTTCATCTAATTTCTCTTTATGATCTATATGCATATATGCAGAGTAAGTTAAGGCTCGCCCTCCTTCTATTAACCCTCTCATAGTCATGAGCATTCTTCGTACATCGGGATGCTCGATTATAGGAGCATTTTTATTACCTGGCACATTTCCTTGTATTCTATCTTTTGAAAAAGCAACAGCCTGTTGATAAGCTCTTTCACTAACTGCAACTCCTTGAAGGCCCACTGCTAATCTAGCTTCATTCATCATCGCAAACATACAAGCAAGTCCCTGATTTTCAGGTCCAACAAGATATCCGATTGCCCCATCATTTTCTCCAAAAGACATTGTGCATGTTGGGCTTGCATGAATGCCTAATTTACTCTCTATGCCAATACAAGATATATCATTTTTTTTCAAAATATTTCCATCTTGATCTATTAGAAATTTAGGTACGATAAACAAAGAAATACCTTTTACACCTTCTGGAGCGTTAGGAATTCTCGCTAAAACAAGATGTATGATATTTTCTGCAAGTTCGTGCTCACCCCAAGTGATATAAATTTTTTGGCCACTAAGAAGATAATGACTATCTATTGGTTTAGCTGAGGTTTTAACAGTAGAGAGATCAGACCCTGCTTGAGGTTCAGTTAAGTTCATCGTTCCAGACCATGTACCTGAAATTAATTTACTTAGATAAATTTCTTTCTGTTTTTCACTACCGTATAAGGTTAAAGCAGTGACGACTCCTTTTGAGAGCATTGGACATAAACTAAATGCCATATTAGCAGAATGAGACATTTCATCAGTAGCTACAGCTAGCAATGCAGGCATGCCTTGTCCACCAAAATCTCTTGAGCATGCAAGTCCCGGCCACCCACCTTCGATAAGCTGTTTATAGACATCGTCTAATATTGGAGCTGTTATAATCTTATTATCTTGTAACTTTGAACCCTGATGATCAGCAATTTTATTAGTTGGGGACAACACCTGCTCATAAAATTTAGCAGCCTGCTCGAGAATGGCTTCAACAATATCAGGAGAAGCATCCTCATATCCAGATAATTTGGATATCTCTTTAAAATTAAGCACGTGATTAAACAAAAATTTAATATCTTCTACCGGTGCTTTATAAATTGTCATAAGCAGATGTCCTAAAAAAATAATTTACTTTATTTATAACAGATATTTGGCAGTATTATTGCAAAATAATACCAAAAGAAGTTATATTTTATACATAGCTATTATATATAAAATTTATGTGTTTAGTGTACTATGCTTCTCTTTACTTTAGTTGGCTCTTGGACAACAGCTTGATTTTTGTACGCTAAAGGATCGCTGATCGATTTTAAAATAAAAAAATTTAATTACGGAGAACTTGATGCTGATAGTAAAGCAGCTAACTAGGTCATATGGAGATATTACGGCCGTAAACAATGTTAGTTTTAAGATAAATAAGGGAGAAATAGTGGGTTTGCTTGGCCATAACGGCGCAGGTAAAACCACTATTATGAAAATGCTCAGCGGCTTTATCGAATCAAATCACGGCAGTATTGAAATTAATGGGGTAGACATAAAAGATAATCCAAAAAAAGCTCAAAAAGATATTGGGTATCTATCTGAGAATTTACCTGTTTATCCTGAGATGTTTGTAGCAGACTATTTAGATTATGTGTGTGAAATTAAGGGTATTAAAAAAAATGATAAGGCTACTGAGATAAGAAGAGTAACTATGGCTACTGATATTGAGTCAAAAATTCTCTCGTCAATATCAACATTATCAAGGGGTTACAAACAACGAGTTGGAATTGCGCAAGCTATATTGGGTAAACCTAAATTACTTATCTTAGATGAACCTACTAATGGACTTGATCCAAAACAAACAAGCTTAGTGAGAGAGCTAATCCGTAATCTTTCACAGGATGCAACAGTAATCCTATCCACTCATATCATGCAAGAGGTCGATGCACTTTGCAGCAGAGCCTTAATAGTTAGAGATGGTCAACTAGTTGTTGATGCTGAGCTTGATGAATTAAAAAAAAGTAATACTTTAATACTCTCTACCTCGTTAAATGAAGATTCGCTTTCCTCATCACTCAAACAATTAAATGATATATCGTTAATTAAAAAAATTTCGAGCGGAGAAAATAATACCTCCTACCATATAGAACTTAAAGATAATGACCGAATTGATAACAATATTGGGGAAATATCTAGATTAATTATTACTTCGGGTGGCGCTCTTTATTCTATATGCAAAAAAATAATAGATTTAGAAACTCTATTTAGAGAGGCTAGCGAAATTCCACAGAAAACTAATAAGATGGAGGCTTAAAATGCAATGTATATCTAAACATATACAATTAATATGGCGTATTGCATCAAAAGAGATTACATTATTTTTTGCCTCACCAACTGCATACCTATTTCTTGCAGTTTTTGGCTCTACCTCACTGTTTATATTTTTTTGGGGTGAATCATTTTTTTCAAGAAATATAGCTGATATTAGGCCGCTGTTTGAATGGATGCCAATTTTACTTTTATTTCTCACAAGCACATTGACAATGAGGCTTTGGAGTGAAGAGAGAAGAACAGGAACCCTCGAACACATACTAACTCAACCTCTCCCACTGTGGTATTTCATTGTTGGTAAATTTGTTGGTTGCCTCAGTTTATTAGCGATTGCACTAGTCATCACGCTCCCTCTACCGCTTACAATATCCCAACTAGGTCAATTAGACTGGGGGCCAATAGGTGCAGGTTATTTGGCTGCCTTTTTCCTTGGTGCAGCCTACTTATCAATAGGTCTGTTCGTCTCAGCAAAAAGCGATAATCAAATAGTAAGTCTTATATGCGCTGTAACTCTGTCTGGATTATTTTATTTAATAGGAACTCCAACAATTACTGATTTCTTTGGTAATCAAACCGGAGAATGGTTCAGATTGATCGGAACAGGCTCCCGTTTCGATTCGATTACTCGAGGCGTCATAGATATTAGAGATTTATATTATTACCTGAGTATAATTTTTATTTTCTTATCTCTTAATGTATTTACTTTAGAAAAAGAACGTTGGTCAAATAATATTCCGACTCAGCATCATAAAGCATGGCGAAATATAGTTATATTAGCCTTAGTAAATATTATCGGAGCTAATTTTTGGCTAAATCAAATATCCTATATGCGGATCGATACAACTGAAGGAAAACAATACTCTATTTCTGTCCCAACAATTAAATATCTAGATCAAATTGAAGAACCACTTCTAATCCGCGGTTATTTCAGTGGAAAAACCCATCCTATGCTTTCCCCTCTTGTACCTCAAATAAAAGATCTTATCCATGAATACAAAGTAGCCGGTAACGGTAAAATTCGTATAGAATTCATTGATCCTGTCACTGATATACAAATAGAGGAAGAAGCAAATCAAAAATATGGTGTCAGACCAATCCCTCTACAGGTAGCTGATCGATATCAATCAGCGATTGTCAATTCATATTTCCATATTCTTGTTGGTTATGGAGAGGAATTCGAGGTCCTGAACTTCCAGGATCTAATTGAAACACGGGCTCAGGGAGATAAGGATTTTGAGATAGTACTTCGTAATCCTGAATATGATTTAACAAAAAGTATAAAAAAAGTTCTTAATAGTTACCGAAGTGGCGGAAATATATTTGATTCAATAGAAGGAAAATTAACTTTAAATGCATATATTTCAGATAACTCACTTCTACCAGATGATCTTGTTTCGCACAGGGATAATATTATAGAGATATCAAATGAATTAGCCGCTGAATCTAAGGGTATGTTTGATTTTAATATTATAGATCCATATGAAGACAATAGTGCAGGTGCAAAAAACCTATCAAAACTTTATGGTCTCCAGCCTCTTTCACTGAATAAGGGATATGCTGGTGACTTCTATTACTTTCATCTCATACTTGAAAAAGATGGTATGGCAATTCAGATCCCACTAGAAGATAAAACAAAGTTAAGTCTAGAAAGAAATTTTAGAGCTGCAGTAAAGCGATTTGGAAAAGGCTTTATAAAAACAGTTGGAATAATAGGACCTAAAGATGATCCAAAATTAGCTCAAATTGGCTTAACAGTCCCACAATTCAATCAACTCTCAAGCTTCTTAGGTACAGATTTGAATATTAGAAATGAAGATATTACAGATGGCTCTGTTTCAGGTGAGATAGATACGCTTTTAATTACAGCTCCAAATGGAATGGGGCCAAAAGAAATTTTTGCGATAGATCAATTTCTAATGAAGGGTGGTTCTATAATAGCTATGTCCTCTCCATATACAATGACTCTAGGTCAAGGTCTAGGTTTAGCAAAACTTGAAGGCGAATTTAAAGATTGGCTTAAACATCATGGCCTAACGATGGATGAAAAGCTTGTTCTAGATCAGCAGAATAAAGCATTTCCTTTACCTATCATGAGAAGAGTCGGCGGGAATCAGGTGCAAGAAGTGCGGATGATTGAATACCCATATTTTGCAGATATTCGTAATGATGGATTCAATCAAAATAATCCAATCACTGCCAATTTAGAGCAAGTTACTATGGCATGGAGTTCACCTATTCGTGTAGATGAAACTATTAACGCAAATCGTCAAGTCGTTGAGCTAATGAAAAGCTCGAATAAATCATGGCTTTCCGAGGATACTGAAATCATGCCTACAATTGATAATGATGGCGTTGCTCCATTTGCAACAACTGGAAATTTTTCCTCTCATCTACTTGGTGTAGCTACAAAAGGTAAATTTACTTCTTTTTTTACTGGCAAACAGTCACCCATTATTTCTGAGGAGAATGATGAAAAAAGTGTAAATATATCTCGAGATGTAATAGAAATATCACCGAATACATCACAAATAATACTCTTTAGTTCCAACGATTTCTTGCGCGATCAAACTCTCACAATCGCAAACTCTGCGATTGGTAGTGAATATAGAGGCAGTATGGATCTTATAGCTAATACTATTGATTGGGCTCTTGAGGATGGAGGCCTTCTAAGTATCCGGTCTAGAGGAAAATTTAATAGAACATTACCTTCTATAGATCATAATACACAATTATTTTGGGAATACTTTAACTATGGACTGATTATAATTGCACTAATTTTCATAGCTATAATAAGAGGCTATCGCAAAAAAATTAGAAAGATGCGATACGTATCGGAACTAACTCGATAAAGGAAAACAAAATGAAACAGCTGAGGTTCTGGCTAATAAGTTTATTTTTCATACAGCTACTCATAACAGGTGGTCTGTTTTGGGGAAATTATACTTCAACTTTGAAAAATAAACCTACCCAACTGTTAAATATAAATTGGGCTAATATAGATAAATTTACTGTCGAGGACACAGTAGGTGGCATAACTATAATCAAATCAGATGATACATGGCTGCTGTCAAACCAGCAGCTGCCTATAAGCGATACTGATATAGATAAATTTTTATATAATCTAATGACACTCAAAACTGGCTGGCCTATTGCTACACTTCGATCAAGTCATGAGAGGTTTAAGGTATCTGAAAATAAATTTATTAGACGCGTAGAATTATTTTCTGAAAATAAGTCTTTAGGCAAACTTTTGTTTGGTACTTCTATAGGCCTGAGACAATCAAATGTCCGTGCTGTCAATGACGACAATATATACAACGCTAAACTAGATACACTTGATATAAGCGCTAACATAGAGGATTGGTTTGATAAATCTCTAATTTCCGCCAACGACATCAATCAAATAAAAGGTCGAGATTACAGCTTGAAAAGAATTGGTGCCACCTGGCAACTTGACCAAACTGGGCCCACAATACTTCTGGACAAGCAAACGCTCGGAAGACTAGACCAAAGTAAAGTATCAAACCTAGAGTTGGCGCTTGCTAACCTAAAAATTCTTAAGATCACATCATTTAAGCCTAATTTACAAGACAATATATCTGAAAATTTTAAGCTGTATGTTGTCGATGATATAGGAGAATGGACTTACACTTTTGTTAAGCACGATAGAAAATATTATGTAAATCGTAATGATAGAGAAAGGTATTTTACACTAAAAGAAGATGTCTATGAGAGTATAGCAGCGGCATCAACTCAATCTAAATTACTGGTTGAATCTCCCTAGCATACTAAAAGAATAAAAGATTAAAGAAATAATTCACTATAATTATGAGCTGTTTTTTCGCAAACTTCCTGCAACGTAACTCCTTTAATTTTTGCCAAAGCCTTTGCTACCTCCAGAACATACTTTGGCTCATTTTTTGATCCCCTGAAAGGCACTGGAGCTAACCACGGTGAATCCGTTTCTATTAAAATTCGCTCTAAGGGTATCTCTTTGACGGTCTCTCTTAAAGTGCTGGCATTTTTAAAAGTAATAATTCCTGAAAATGATATATAAAAATTTAAATCGATTGCATCAAAAGCCATCTTGGATGATTCCGTGAAGCAATGTAAGACACCGCCACATTCTGTATTAGCATAATTACGTAATATTTTAATAGTTTCAGTTTGAGCTGCTCTAGTGTGAACTATAACTGGTTTTTTTAACCTATCACCTGCTTTTAAATGGTTGATAAAGCTATTTTTTTGCCAGTCGTTAGATTTTTGTCCATAATAATTATCTAAACCAGTTTCGCCTATAGCTACAACTCTAGAATTACTGGCTAAAGACACCAAATCCTCGATACTTGGAACGGCGGGAGTACCGTCTTGAAGTGGATGTAAGCCAACCGATATGTCTACATCATCGTGGTCAGCTGTAATCTCAAGAATTTTTTTTGAGGACTTCATATCAATACCAACACATAAGAAGCGCCTTACCCCAGCCTCCCTTGATGATGCAAGCAAATGATCAAGTGAATTGTTATAGGGACTTAAATCTAAATGATCAAGATGGCAATGAGAGTCTATAAGCAAAATATTAATCCTTATTTTAAATCTGACGACATTGAATGTCGCCAATAAATTTCAAGTTTGGTTAGCGAGTGACGAACAAGTGTTTCCAGTTTATGAAAAGCTCCTCCCAAATTAATTGAAGATTTGGGTTAGCTGAACTCTGTATTAATCTTTTAGATTGAAAGAGCTTATCCATATAACGAAAAGATAAGCTTAATGAGGTAATTTTTTCTTTGGATTTGATTTCAAAAACTAGCTTATAGTAGAGCCAATCGATCATTAGCTCGGGGTCATTTTTTTTATATAGCTCGGCTAAATCGACTGGCGAAGTTTTATTTAATGCTAAGCTGTCTAATAAATCATTAAATTCATTCCTAGCCTCTATGAAGTCTGTTTCTGTTAAATTCATAGCTAAAATGGGACGCCCATTAGCGTGCTCTATCAGTTCGTTAATGTCTTGTATATCTGGCAGCTTTTTTTTCAACCAAAATTTTACCTTAGTCCTGTTAGGTACAGGAAAAATTAAATTCTGGCAGCGGCTTTTTATTGTAGTAAGCAATCTGCTTGAGTCATGACAAACTAACATAATCAAGGTTTTTTCTTTTGGCTCTTCAAGAGTCTTAAGTAAAGCATTGGCAGCATTTATATTCATAGACTCAGCTGGGCAAATTATCACAACCTTCCAGCCACCCTGTTGTGAAGTTTGAGAGGAGAATGTATCAAGGTCACGGATACTTTCAACATTAATATTTTTTCCTTTAGAGTCTGGCTTTAGGATAATACAATCTGGATGATTACCAGACCTGCTTAAGCAACATGACTTACATTTTCCACACGGAGTTTTTTTTAATGGTGATGCACACAAGATAAAATTTGCAAAGGATATAGCAAAATTTTGTTTACCTATAAAGCTAGGACCAATCAAACTTAAAGCATGAGGCAACTTTTTAGAATTCATTTGAGAAATTAGTCGCCCCCATTGAACATCCTGCCAAGGAAAATAAACCTCTTGCTCACTTTTAATGTTCGATTGCATTTTTATAGCTTCCTTTTCAAGAATTCCTCAAGAATCACTTCAATTTTCAGCTCAACTTGATCTAAGCTTTTAGAGGCATCAACCACTTTATATTGTTTTGGAAATTTTTTAGATCTATCAATATAGGTCTTCCTCACCCTATCAAAAAACTCTATTTTTTCTTGTTCAAAACGATCTGGTTTACTTCTGCTTAAGGCTCTTTTCAGACCGTCTTTTACTGGTATATCTAAGAGTATTGTCAAGTCTGGTCTTAGGGTGCCCTGAACAAAATTTTCTAAAAGAGAAATTTTTTTATCAGACATACCTCGACCACCTCCCTGATAAGCAAAAGATGCGTCAGTGAACCGGTCACATAAAACCCATTTACCTTCTTTTAAACTTGGTAATATAACTTGAGATAAATGTTGTGCTCTTGCTGCAAACATCAAGAGAAGCTCTGTGTTCTCATTTATTAGCTCATCGCTTGGTGTTAGTAGGAGCTCACGTATATTTTCAGCTAGTGGCGTCCCTCCGGGTTCACGCGTTGAAGTATATTTAATATTTTTTTTATTTAACCAGTTTTCTATGAGCAGCATATTAGTGGTTTTACCAACCCCTTCTCCTCCTTCAATAGTTATAAACATACCCAATTTGTTATTCATAAGTACTAGCCTTACTAAAAAAAGCGATACAGCAAAATAAATATTTAATTTTTATCGATAACATGAAAATTTTTCACATAATTTTGAATTAATTCTTTTAGTTTCTCTTCCCAACGGGAATTTACAGAGCTTTTCGACTGAGACCACAGGAATAATTCCATTAATAGAGTTACAAATAAAAACCTCATCTGCTAATAAAAAAGCGTCAATACTCAAGTTAACTTCTTTAATCTTAAGACCAGCAGATGGTAATAATATATTTATCAAATATTCACGCATGACCCCTGATACCCCGCATTTATCAGTTTTTGGAGTTATCCAGCTTTCATTTTTAAAAATAAAGATATTATTACTCGTACACTCAATTATATTATCATCTTGATCTAACATTAACCCATCATAAAAGTCTTCAGACCACTCTGCCCTTGCGATTATTTGATCAAGTCGATTTAAATGTTTCAAGCCACCTAGTATAGGTGAATAGGGCAACCGATACTTGCACTTATGCAGTGCAACACCGTCCCTTTTATCACATAACGGAATAGGTTTAATGGGGAACCACTGCATTATGTAACGAGTATCAACTAGTTTATTATAAGCATACCCTCTCTGGCCGCTACCAGCTGTAATAATTATTTTTATAATGCCCTCAGAAGGACTTAATTCAATGAGATTATAAAAATATGTCTCTATAGAGGTTTTATCGATAGATATACCTAAAATTTTAGAACCATTTATTAGTCGATTAATATGAAGGTCAAATAGTGAAGGGAGACCCGCTGAGACTCTTATTGTTTCGAATACTCCGTGGCCGTAAGCAAGACCTCGGTCCATAATCGGAACCTTAGTCTCAATTTCACCATTTATTGTACATAAGGAGCTATAATCAACTGTCATACCTAATTAAAACAAAAATAAAAATAAATTGCAGGCATAAAAAAACCGCCTTTAAGCGGTTTTTTTATTAAAGCTTTCTTAGACTAGGTAAGATTAGAATTAATATAATCAATAGCGTTTTGAACAGTCGCTATTTTTTCAGCATCTTCGTCAGGAATTTCTGTATCGAACTCTTCCTCTAAAGCCATTATTAACTCAACAGTATCTAAAGAGTCAGCCCCAAGATCCTCAACAAAAGAAGATGATGATTTAACATCTGCTTCTTTGACACCTAGTTGCTCTGCAACCATTTTTGCTACGCGTTCTTCGATGCTACTCATGATATATGTAATCTCCTATGTCTTAAAAATAACTGACTTTATATTTCAATTTAAGTTAGATACTTTTAATTGCAAAAGTTCCAAAAAAATTTACCCATTATAGGATGTAAATGAAACAACGAAAATACCATCCTACTATGCTGTATTTTACATCGAAATAACCCACCTTGTAAGCATTTCAGTAAAATACATTATTTCCTGTTATATTACATATGTTTATGGCATATACATACCACCATTAACGTGTATATTTTCGCCAGTAATATACGCTCCTGTGTCTCCAACAAGAAAATTTACTACCTCTGCTACCTCTTCAGGGCTTCCAAATCTACCTAATGGCACAGCGGTCAAAAGTGCTTCGCGACTTGCATCTGGCAGTTTTTTGGTCATATCTGTATCTATAAAACCTGGAGATATACAATTGACAGTAATATTTCTTGGGCCTAGCTCTCTAGCTAGAGATTTAGTAAAACCTAGAACTCCTGCTTTTGTAGCCGAATAATTAGTCTGCCCTGGATTACCAGTTGAGCCAACAACAGAACCAATTGTAATAATTCTTCCCCAACGAGCTTTAGTCATACCTCTAAGACAAGCTTTTGAGAGACGATAAATAGCATTTAGATTGGTATCCATAACGTCTAACCACTCTTCATCTTTCATACGTAATAAAATATTATCCTTGGTAATTCCAGCATTATTAATCAAAATCAAAGGCGCTTCATATTTAGTTTTAATTGACTTCATAATATTATTAATAGAATCATTATCACTAACATTTAGTATATGCCCTTCTCCTTTAATATTTAGGCTTTCAAAACGATCTGATATTTTCTTTGCACCATCACTTGAGTAGCTGTAGCAACAACCGTTGCCCCTGCCGATCCTAAATTATCTGCAATTGCAGCACCTATACCTCTGCTTGCTCCAGTTACTAGTATAACTTTATCTTCAAAATTCATATTAATATCCTTTTAATAAACTAATACTTTGTTAACTAAAGACTTGACAAAGTCTGACGCAATGAAGATATATCTTCGGTAGCGTAAGCTTTTATAGAGCTATTAATTCTCTTACATAATCCACTTAAAACTTTTCCAGTACCACATTCGACGATATTAGTAACCCCTTGATTTGTCATGGTTTCGATGCAATCTACCCATAATACGGGCTTAAAAATTTGCTCTATTATAAGCTCTTTAATAGATTCTGGTTCTAATTGAATCGTAGCATTGACATTATGAACTACAGGAATCGTAGGTGCAGAAAATTTTACTATTTCTATATCTGTGGATAATTTTTCTGCGGCTGGCTTCATTAAATTAGTGTGAAAAGGTGCGCTTACTGGTATTGGTAGTATTCTTTTAGCGCCTGCATTTTTGCAACTGATCATAGCTCTATCAACAGCCTCTGTATTACCAGCTATAACTACCTGACTAGGTGAATTAAAATTAACAGCACTAACCTCTTGGCCTTTGCAGCTTTCAAGACAAATAGCCTTGATAAGCTCGTCATCTAAGCCAATAATCGCTGCCATGGCGCCAGACCCTAAGGGAACTGCATCTTGCATATAAGCCCCCCTTTTCCTCACTAAACGAACAGCAGCATCAAAACTTACAACGCCTGAACAAACAAGGGCGGACCATTCACCCAAGCTGTGACCGGCCATATATGAAGGAGAGGGACCACCTGATTTACACCATAATCGCCATATAGCAATGCTAGCTGTTAGCAAAAGCGGTTGTGTACGCTCGGTTAACATAATATCTTCTTTAGTTCCGTTCTGTGATAAATCCCATAGATCATATGAGAGGGAATCGGAGGCCTCACTGAAAGTCTCTATTATCACTGGATGGCTTTTTGCCAAATCAGATAACATTCCTATTTTTTGTGAACCCTGACCAGGAAAAATTAAACCTAGACTTGGACATAACGTATCTTTCTTCATCTAAAATCCCAATATTATAAATTTTTGAAAAAAATAATCTTTCTAACAAGCGCTTCAATTTAGAAGTGCTTTTTCAATCCTGTTAGGGAGATCGTTCTTGACTTCAAGCATCGCTGAATTTAGTGCAGAATAAAAACCATTGATGTTTGTATTTCCGTGACTCTTTATAACTACTTTATTTAGACCTAAAAAACTTGCACCATCGTATTTATTGGGGTCTAACTTTCCATAAAACCTCTTCAAGGATCTGTTGACTAAAATTTTTCCAAGCTTTCCGAGATAAGTAAGAGATAACTCTTTATTTAAATATTGACATGATAATGCAGCGAAACCTTCCATTGTTTTTATAGTTATATTACCAGTAAATCCATCGCATACTACAATATCTACTTTATCTGTAAAGATAGAACTTCCTTCAATAAAACCAAGATAATTTATATTTTTATCAACCTTAGCTAACTTCGCGGCACCCCAAAGCTCTTCATGACCCTTATTCTCTTCGATGCCGATATTTAATATAGCTACACTGGGTGAATCGATATGATGAACCAATGAGACCATACGTGAGGCCATAAGTGCAAACTGATACAATTTTTCTGCTGAACAAACTACATTAGCACCAAGATCTAACAAATAAGTAAAGCCATTTAATTTAGGAATCTTTGAACAAATAGCTGGTCGATTAATACCCTTTATGCAGCCAAGTTGCGACATAGAAATAGCCATAAGGGCACCGGTATTTCCAGAGCTGATACAAGCTGAATTAGCTTTATCAGAGAGGGATTGTATTGCGCGCCACATTGATGAGTTTTTTTGATTTCTTAAAGAGAAAGAAGGCTTTTCTTTCATTGAAACTTCAGATTTACAATGAAAAACTTCAAAGCGATCAATTAAGATCCTTGTGAGGTCTGGATGGAATCTGAGCTGTTTATTTATTTGATTCGAGTCACCATAAAAACTGATGAATACTGAAGAATTATTTTTCAAAAAAATAAGGGACGCAGGAATGGTAACTTCAACACCGAAGTCACCACCCATTGCGTCAACCGCTAATCGCAAGATATTAGTCAAAAAATTATTATCGGCTTAAAGTGCAATTAGTCGCTAGAAATTTCAGCAATTTTTTTTCCACGATAAAAACCATCAGCGGTCACATGATGTCTGTGATGTTTTTCACCGCTAACAGAATCAGTGGATAATGTTGGTTCTGATAGAGCATCATGAGATCGTCGCATGCCGCGTCTAGATCTAGTAACCTTACTTTTTTGAACTGCCATGGGTTAACTCCTAATAATATTTATTATTTTTCTGTTATTTTACCTTTGAGAATTTTAAGAGCCTCAAAAGGATTACTTTCTATATTAGATTCTTCGGTCTTATTGCTTAACTCTGAAAGTAGAATATTTGCAACTAAAGGTTCACATTCCTCTTTTTTGTGGTAGGCAATAAAAGGTAGTGCCAATAATAACTCATCCTCGACTAAATCTATTAAGTTTCCTTTCTTTTCAGGTACGATCCATGCTTCTAGATTCTTAGGAAGTACATCTGCTTCCTCCTCAGACCATACAATACAGAGGATTGTATCACACTCAAGCTTAAGCGGCATCGAGGATAAACACCTTTGACAAATGACTTTTACAGACCCAGAAGCTCTTATATTTACAGCTTTACGACCTTGTTCCTCTAAATAAAAAGATAAGCTAGCATCAATTGTAGAGCTTATTTCTTTTACAGCCTCTTTAACTCTTCTACAGAGGTTGACATCAACCGAACCGGTTAATGTTTTACCCTGCATTGATAGCCGCCTGGGATCGACATATTGGGGTAGATGGCTATATTTCTCACTGATCGGCATAGTTGGGCAATAATAGTGATGACATCTGACCCTGTCAAAGAAAAAATCCATAAAAACTAATTATATAAATCATTAAAATCATATAAATATATTTTAGAAGTATATTTATTTAACAAAAATCAGTTTAATGGTCTTTAAATAGAAATACCTATAAATTTTCATTTTACTAACTATCAGAGTATTTTGTAGTGTTAAAAATTATATTATCATCGTCATCAATTTACCGAAAAGAGCTCATGGAGAGATTGTGTATACCTTTTGAGATTGTTCATCCAGAAATCAATGAAGCAATGAGGCCACATGAAAAACCTCATACTCTGGTAACAAGGTTATCTGAAGAAAAAGCGTACGCACATTCTAGTTGTTACCAATCTCATCTTATTATCGGCTCTGATCAGATTGCATATATAAACGATGAGCCCTCGAGCGATTCAAATAATTTAAATATTTTCTCTAGCTCAGCCTCCATAAAAGTGATTAATCCAGTAATTATCGCTAAACCGAAAAATAAAAAAGCTGCCTTTGATCAACTGAAACTTCAATCTGGGAAAAAAGTAATATTTTTAACTAGCGTCTCGGTCTTAAATACTAGTAGCAGCGAAATAGAGACAAACGTTGTTGCTACAAATGTAATATTTAGAACACTCAGTGAGGAAGAAATTAATGATTATCTCAACTATGAGACCCCTTACGACTGCGCTGGTAGCTTAAAATCTGAGGGTCTAGGTATCAGGCTTCTTGATGCAGTATATAGCTCAGATCCAACAGCGCTTGTTGGCCTACCACTTATTCAGCTTAGTAAAATGCTTAGAAGTAATAAATATAAAACACATTAAATAATAAACTCAAATTACTGTTTTAAATGCATTTTTATATCTGCAATTCTATCAACACAGAATAATGGTTGGTATTTTTTAAGGCGCTTAGGGCTATGTGCTCCATAATTAACGCCTATTGAGGGAATACCTGCATTTGTAGCCATTTCAAGATCGTATACTGTGTCGCCAATCATTATTGCATGCTCTGGTAGGATATTGATTTCATCTAGTATTTCATACAGCATCAATGGGTTAGGTTTGCTTGCTGTTTCATCAGAGCATCGACTAGCATCGAAAAAACTAATTAATTCTTTAGCTAAAAGAGCCCTGTTAAGACCTTTTCTACTTTTTCCTGTGGCAATAGCTAGATGATATCCTGCTTTTTTTAAATCATTAAGCGCATCTAGAGTTCCATCAAAAAAGGGGGAAGGATTATTATCTACCCTAATAAAATTTCGTGAGTATGAAGCGCACATTGCAGTTATCTGCTCATCACTAGCTTTATCGAAGAGTACTTGAAAGCTCTCATATAAACCTAAACCTATGACCTCTCTCGGATCGATAGACTTGGGTAGAAAAAAGCCATTTTCTTCTGCTGCTAAAACAACACAATATGAGATACGAGATAATGAATCACATAGAGTGCCATCCCAGTCAAATATTAAAAGCTTAGGATTCATCGCGATAGTCCAATTCTATTAAGTATTCTGATAAATCACCTGGCATGGGTGCTTCAATAAAAATTTTTTTTCCACAAGGTAAAGAAAATTCTATTTTAAAAGCATGCAAGAACATTCTTTTGAGACCAGATTTACGTACATCTTTATTTATATCATCATGGCCATATTTACTATCACCTGCTAACGGACAACCAATATGTTGGGCATGCACCCTAATCTGATGAGTTCGCCCAGTCTCTAGTGATGCCTCCAGTAATGTAAAATTACGGTATCTTTTCATAACGGAGAAAATTGTTACTGATTTTTTGCCCTTTGAATTCACGCGTACAATTTTCTCGCCAGTTTTTTGCTCATAAGCCATGAGTGGGAAATCTATTCTCCTAATACCCCTTGGCCATTTTCCAGTAGCGAGAGCAAGATAAACTTTACTTATTCTCTTATTACGCATCTGCTCTTGCAAATATCTTAAGGAAGATCTTTTTTTAGCCACTATCAAGCAACCAGAAGTCTCTCTATCTATACGATGAACTAACTCAAAATAATCTGTCTTAGGCCTGATCAATCTGAGAGCCTCTATTAATCCAAGTTTTATCCCGCTGCCGCCATGAACAGCTAGGCCAGAGGGCTTGTTTAATACTAATAATGCATTGTCTTCGTATAATATATTTTTTTCTAGTGAGAATTGAAGCTTCTTGTTAGGCAAACTAAAGGCTTCTCTTTCTGCAATACGCACGGGAGGAATCCTGATTTTGTCACCTTCATTTAATTTGTAGTCTGGTTTTATACGAGAACCATTAATACGAATCTCACCTTTTCTTATTATTCTATAGATACGAGATTTTGGGACCCCCTTAAGAAGAGTAAAGAGATAGTTGTCTATCCTCTGAGCGGAATGCTCAGATGTAATTTCGACAAACTTAACCATTGATTGCCTTTGCATTGAAATATCCACTGGACCTCATAATTTGATATAGCCACAATAATTAAAACTAGCATATATAATTTACTGGTAAATCATAATATTTTTCTTAACATTTTAGCATGTAACTTATTGAGTGATTAATAAGAAATACAATCAACTTAAGATTCTAGAAATATATATAGTTTGCTGGACATCAACATCACTGCTACTATATAACTGATTTACAGAATTTTTTTTCGTGAACAAAGATTAAATAGATGTATGTTTACGTTTTTCAACTACATATAGTGACTGACAGATTAATGCTTATTGTTTATACAATAGCTTAAAAAAATAGATTTTAGGAATGATTGCATGCATTTTGCAGTCATCATTTTATAACTACACCAAAGGTGCATGAGTTTTAGTACATAGTACATAGGATAAAAATATTTTTTACAAGGGTGAGACAAGTGGTTTAACCAGAAAATCAAAGGTTTGCCTCTGTTGTCGATAATTTAATAGGTTTACTTAGAAGGTTTAGTCTTGCCGCTGAAAATTAAATGGTTAAATAAATCAGATTACAAAACCTGACGGGTTAACTGATAATATTACATAATACTGTATATAAAAGTAATACTTGTATAATCAGGTGAAGTTTTTTGTGGTCTTTTGTTCGCCAATTCCTTGTTCGTTCATGTATTAACTCCTCTGCCCTTAATATAGGACAGAAATATAATGAAACGTATGCTTATAAACGCAACTCAGCCTGAAGAGCTTAGAGTTGCTATGGTTGATGGTCAACGCTTATACGATCTAGATCTTGAAAATAGGACAAGAGAACAACATAAATCAAATATATATAAAGGAAAAATCACAAGGATTGAAAAAAGTTTAGAGGCTGCTTTCGTTGACTATGGTGGAGAGCGTCATGGCTTTTTGCCCTTAAAGGAAATCTCTAAAGAATACCACCCAAAAACAATTAATGCTGCAGGTCAATCTAAAAATCAAGACCTTATCAAAGAAGGTTTAGAGGTAATTGTTCAAGTTGAAAAAGAAGAGCGTGGTAATAAAGGTGCAGCTCTTACGACATTTTTAAGTTTAGCTGGCAGATATTTGGTACTAATGCCTAATAACCCAAGATCAGGGGGAATATCCAGAAGAATTGAAGGTGAAGAAAGAAACGAACTAAGGGAAGCTTTAAGAAATATCACAATTCCAGTTGGTATGGGTGTTATTGTCAGAACAGCGGGAATCGGCCGATCATCAGAAGAGCTTCAGTGTGACCTTGATTATTTAAAGCAACTGTGGGAAACCATTAATAAAGAGGCAGTTGCTGCTAAAGCTCCACAATTTTTATTTCAAGAAAGCAATATAATTATTCGTGCTGTGCGAGATTATCTAAGAGAGGATGTCAAAGAGGTATTGATCGACAACAAAGAAGCATATGATTTGGCTTCAGCTTTTATCGCACAGGTAATGCCTAATTTCAAAACGCGCGTTAAGCTATATGAAGAAAGCACCCCGCTATTTACGCGCTATCAAATTGAAAATCAAATTGAAACTGCATTTGAACGAGAAGTAAAACTTCCCTCAGGTGGAGCTGTTGTAATAGATCTGACAGAAGCTCTAATATCTATAGATGTAAACTCGGCAAGAGCCACTAGGGGTTTTGATATAGAGGAAACCGCCCATAGAACCAACCTAGAAGCAGCCGATGAAGTTGCACGCCAATTAAGGTTGAGAGATATGGGTGGTCTTGTAGTAATCGATTTTATAGATATGTCATCACAAAAAAATCAAAGGGACGTTGAAAATCGAATACGTGATTCCTTGGAAATAGACAGAGCTAGAGTACAAGTTGGTAGGATTTCCCGATTTGGGCTCCTTGAGATGTCTAGACAACGTTTACGTCCATCATTGAGTGAAACCACCTCAAAATTATGCCCCAGATGCCTAGGTCATGGAACAATAAGAGGGACACGGTCCCTCTCTTTATCAATATTAAGATTAGTCGAAGAGGAGGCGCAGAAAGAAAATAGTGCAGAAATACGTACTATCGTCCCAGTGTCAGTGGGAACCTTCCTGCTCAATGAAAAACGTAAGGAAATTTTTGATATAGAAAAAAGATATACTGCGAAGATTGTTGTTATTCCAAAGGAAAACCTTACAACTCCACATTTTGAAGTACAAAGAATACGAGTACAAGATGATGTTAATTCTGAATATAGCTACAAATTAACAGGTACAATGACGCCAGAACTAATTCCTTCTGAAGCTGAAGAAGTTCAGCCTGTTCCGCCAGCTCACGTACCAGCAGTTAAAAATATAGCTCCACCGAATTTTCCCTCACAATCAAAAAAATCTGGTAATGAGGATAAAATAAGCTTCATAAGCCTTATTTTCCAAAAATTTTTTGGAACGACAGATAAGTCAAACCAAGAAGCAGAAAGGAAAGGCCCTGAAAGACGTCCACAAAGAAGGCCTAATAATAGGGGCAGAAGATCGGATAATAGAAATAGAGGTAGGTCGCATAAGAATAATATCGATAGTCGTAGTCAAGGAACTGATATCGAAAATAAAATACAGGATATATCAACCGAAAAGACTTCTAAGGTGGTCACAAATACTTCTGAAAGTGGAAGTATGTCAAAGCATAGGCCGCCCAGAAGAGAGGGAGAAAAAAGACGTGCGCCTCGACCTAGACGAGAACGGCAAGATGTTCCAGACGAGCTGTTAGAAAACACAGACGTAGTGAAAAAAATCCCTATAGCCGAAAAACCTTTAGCTAAGGATCAACCAGAATTGACAGACTTGAAAACAGACGATGTTGAAACAAAACCAAGTAAGCCAAAAGCTAAGAAAAAAACATCAAAGAAAGAACAAATAGAAAGCAGCCCAAAAGATATTCTTCTTAAAACAGATGAAGATGGAAGCAACCAAGAAGAATCAAAAAAGATCACTTCTAAAGCTGTAACAAAAAAGAAGCCAACAAAAAAAACAGAGAGTACAAAAAAACCTAAGGGCGAATTAAAAGCAGCTAGTGAAAAAGATACAAAAAAAATAACTAAAGTTACAAAAACTCCTTCGAGGGCCAGCAATGATCCAAGAAAAAAACCTAAACCAGTTAAAAATGTAAAAATAGAAACAGTTGTTATTGAAGCCTTTAAAGCGAAACCACTTGATACCTCGGATCTTTCAATAATGCCCAGTATAAGCAAGAAAGTCCCACGACCTGCTAATGATCCACGGGGAGAAAAATAAATTCGTCTATCCTATATTAGGCTCTGATAATTACCATTTAATCTATTGAATCAGGGGCAAACAACGTTATAATCGCCCCTTATTTAACTAAGCCCGTAAAAAGTAAGACGCTTTACAATCTAAGTATAGAATTTACAGGAGAGGTGGCAGAGTGGTCGAATGCACCGGTCTTGAAAACCGACGTACCGAAAGGTACCCAGGGTTCGAATCCCTGTCTCTCCGCCATATTTTCCCCCTGAAACCCTTTCTTCATAAGGTTTTCAGGGGTAATTCTAGGCTTACAAGATAAAATATGTACGTTTATATGTACATTTAAGTTACCAAAACATGAGCTGGCAAGAATATCTTTTTCGCAGTACGCGACACCCCACCCCCGGCTACTCCCTTCAATTATTTTCTGGAGTCCCACAGTCTTATGAATCAGGTTTTAAATGATAAATGCATGTGTAATACTAGTTGTATCTATGATTAAGGAATTCAGCTATGCGTAATATTTCTTATAAGTATGTCTTAGTCACGACACTTTTCCTTGCTATCGTCATTACAGGCTGTGCTGGACGTGACTCAAGTTCGATGAAAGCACACGAATCAACAGAACAAAGCATGAGTTGTCCTGAGATAAGAGATGAAAAGGATTATGTTGATAAGCAAATTACGGCATTGAATCCAGACGCAAAAAAAACTGGGAGCGATTGGATAACAGGAGTAGCTGGTGCAATTAATATTGCTCCATGGTTATCCTTAGGTATGAGCTCAACAGGGCAAGAAAAAATTAAAATTTATCAGTCACGTTATGTCGAACTGGATAGACTTTATGATAAAAAAAATTGCGACCAAGTGCTAAATAAAAAAGACATCGCTCCAACAAAAGTGGATTCTAAAAAAGAAGGTGAGAATGAATCTATTCCTTCAACATAGAGAACAAGTTAGCGCAGCCTGTGTAACCAAGACAATCCCTTAACGGGATAAGCAGCAAACCATAAGCCTCCCCCGCCCCCTATTTGATTTCTTAGAAATTCTAAGTAAAGAAAAGGTTTAAGAAGCAGTAGCAGCAAGCATTAGCTAGTGTATATAAAAGTATAATAGAGAAGACAAGCATCAGAAGCTGATGCTTTCAATCATGGGTGCTGTTGCTACGTTTGAACGAGACATGATTAAGGAAAGACAAGCGGAAGGGATTGCTATAGCTAAAGCTAATGGAACGTATCTAAACAGAAAGCAGTCCAAAGTTATAGATAAAAAAGGCATAGTTGAGGCTATCAATGAAGGAATGTCAGTTGGGAAAACAGCTAATAAGTTTAATGTTTCACCTTCAACTGTTAGTAGGATTAAGAAACAAGTTACTTAAAATGGGGGTAAGATTGTCTTAGAAGTACAGAATATATAACTTTCAATAACTTAAGTCCATATGTCATCGTCACTCTGTCTCTCAGCCAATTTTTTAAGCTATATTATTCAGGGGTTTCAAAGCTCCGATTATATTAAAAATGGAATGAGGTAAGCAAAAGTAAACCCAGTGACAAACAGTCCTACTGAAGAAAAATAGATGAATAACGATAGTCTTTTTGCTTTAGTACATGCAGCCGCTTTTTTTTCGTCTAGAGGGCATGGTAAGTTTCTAGTTCGATATTGCAAAATCCCAGTAACCACAAGAACTACAAAAGCACCAAAAAATATCTGAGTTTTGTAAATTGAAATAATCACGAGTTGTGGAAATGTTGAAATAAGGGAACCTAGTGTTGCCCCAGCACCAATTGAAACAAGTAACGCAGGTAATGCGCAGCAAATAATAGTACCGCTACTAGCAAATAAAGTTAGGTAGTCTGTTATCTTATTACTCATTCTCGATCCTAATTTGATTTACAGTGCTAGGAAAAATTTCTATTTTTCGAACGTCATAACCAGCGTTATTAATAACTTCTGTAATAAATTTATCATCAAGTCCATCTTTTGATTCTATTGCTACAAAGTAATTTTCTAGACTAACAAAAACATCATCAACATTATCAGTAGCTTTAAAGTTCTTCTCTATACCCTGTGCACAAAAAGCACATACCATACCTAGTACTTCAATTTTTTGAGTCAACCCATAGCTTTGTCCACTTAAGGATATTATGACTATCAGTAATATCATTTTCTTCATTAATTATCCTCCTAAAATGTATACATGAAATGAAAGGCTGCATCTCCATCTGTCGATACTCCAGCATCTATAAATATTGATTTGTTAATCAACCTAAGTGTAGGCGTATATTTAATTTCATTATTCAGATTATTGATATTTTTTGTTTTTAATATTAACCAGGGTTGGATTTCAGTA
>Ga0213868_10001312_pt1 | contig 23916 bp, 14 predicted proteins | sample PICome_9_FD_160087 | JGI IMG/M metagenome (GOLD analysis project Ga0213868, IMG submission 160087) | Coastal seawater microbial communities near Pivers Island, North Carolina, United States - PICO127 | ecosystem: Environmental > Aquatic > Marine > Coastal | place: USA: North Carolina... | reverse complement strand
CACTGCTGTTCTACACAAGATATATATATATATATTGTATATATAATATATAGTATGTGAGCAGAGGACCAGTGAACCAGTGAACCAGTGAACCAGTGAACCAGTGATGAGTGATATAAATGCTTGAATACGAATGATCTCAAGTAATGACATAAAATAAAATGATTCGTTGAGTTGTACATCTATTTGATTACTCACCGTGTAGGAATCAACGTGGCGATGCGAGTCCAATTGCTTTTACCGTAGATTTGAATACCACGTTCAAAGGCCTCGCATTCACTCTTGTCCCATCGACCAGTACTAAACACTTTCTTGCTGGACACACGTCGTCCTCGTGTTGTCGATGATCTCGACGATGACAATGATGAGAATCCGTCACCAATACGATTTCGAATTTGGTTTCGAGTTCTCTTTTTCTGGTTGTTAGGGTTGTCGTTGTTGTTACTGTTTTGCTGCTGCATGATGTGGTTGTCCGTTTCTTGCGCAAGAAAGACACAAATGAATGTGTTTTTGTGTTTCGTTCGAACAAAAGATAAAAGATACGGCATTTTTTGCGCAGTTCAGATATTGTTTTACTTTATTTCCTGCAAAACCATGACCATTTTACAATTCATTCATTCGATACATCATCATACATCAAGGTCATACTCGTACATCACACACATCATAATCAAATGCATGTTGTTTTCTGTTTTCTCTAGAGAGATAGTTCTCTGTTTTCTGTATCCATCATGGATCATACATACATACATACATACCAATATCATAACAAGTTCTTACACAATTAGGAACACATGACAGAATAATACTTAGCTGGTCTTCATATGGTCTTCATATTGATTGTTTTCTCTTACAGTATATAATTGGATGGCCACATACACTCATGATCATCGTCATTACCATCACCACTCACGGACTCTTCCTCTAAAAATGCTAATGCTGGTGCATCTAAATAGTGAAACTCCATGCCTTCAAATGTCACGACTGTGCCAGTCTTGATTGGTACATCATCCGTTTTCTTCACAACTGCTGCTGGAAACGAGGTAGGCATGTACATGCAGGAATTGGAAGATACAGAAGTGGACGATAAAGACGACGTGGATGACATTGTCATCTTTGACTTCATGTTCTCCATATAGGGCATCTTATAAAACTCAGGCTCTTTCTCTGGCTCACAATGCCCTCTTCGTGCCCCTTTGATCCGACACCGAATCATTTTCGTAGCCAGTTCCGGCATACCCCGAACAAATAGTTCATGATAGTAACCTCCTCGATCAGGGCCTGGTGCTGTCAACCTATGAAAACCATATAGATTCAACTGACGTTGAAACGATGTGAGTTTCGTTTGTTTGAAGTAATGAGGCATGACTCGCTTTAGAAATTCCTGAGGTTTGTGTAGCAGGAAACAACGGCCATGTGGCTGCCACGAAATGATATGATCAAACTCATCACTACTGGAGTCTAGTAAGCTATGTAGTTTTACTGGAAAAGGATCAGTGATTCCTCCACGAGGTCCTTTCTTACGAAGCTCGGAACTTGGTGATAACATCATTGACATCTCGTCCTTTTGGGATCCAGTACGAAGATGTTTCAGGCTTATGTTACTGGTAGTAACAGATATTATACTCCTTGATTCATCTGCTGGATCCATTATTGCACAGGATTCATGCTGATGAAAGACTCTGTTTGGATCTAGATATTCAGGAATCCTATTCATATCAAAGGTATGATGCATAAATTGTTTTTTTTAAATAGTATCTACCATTCTGTGTTTCGTTTGGCGGTTGGGCATCGCCCGTGTCTGTTTTGATGGCAAACAGATGCCGGAAGGCCTTTTACTGACGCGATTCTATACGAACTTGCAGGAAGTGAGAACCCTGTCAGGGTTAGGGTTAGAACGATGCAGCTGCTGATGAGGCTGATTACCGAGTACAATACACCAAAAAAGCTCAAATTATTTTCTCACAAAGTAAATCGTTTACTACACACTTAAAATATAAACTATCATATTTTCCCCGTATAAAACGTAGATTTCATATTCATGCATTCTTCAAAGAACAACCGACACGACAACCAAATTTTTAAAAAGGAAAGAAAGAACGAAAGAAAGAAAGAGAAGAAACAAATGTCTCGGCGCATTTGTCCTATTTTCCACCAACAGAGACATGTTGTATAATTATCAACGAGACGGAGTTCTGGATCGAGCACGAATGTTCACGTTAGTACCCACTGCTGTGCAAACAGCCATTCCTCTCGATGACCACTGAAGTGATGATTCATTGGACTTTGCTCGTTCACCAATATGATCATCACCATTGTTAGAAAAACGACTACTGAGCATAGCCGAAGTTGAAAGACGTGAAGGAGTAAAAGCAGTCGGAAACACAATTCTCACGCGACCGCGAGTGCGGATGGGAGTATAAGTTTTCTTCATAAATGACGGCATCATCTGAGAGTGGTCGCCTTTCATTGTAGACTCTTTCTGCTCTAACCTTTTTGGGTGCCTAGTAGGTACAGAGCTAGCTCTAGGGGCTCTACTGGTAGAGGTGCTTCTTGGCAAGGGAGTATTCTCCTCGACAACAATCAAAGAATTTAAAAGAGGAGATGTGTATGGATATTCAGACTCTTCTTCGCGTCTCTGTTCAAGTCTCGCTTTCCACGCCATTCCACGATTATAAAGATTAGCGGCTTCTTTGGTAGAAATCGTTTTGTAATTTCTCTGCTGATATTGGATTTTGTCGGCTATGGCTCTTTCAATCTTTTCTCTTCTTTCTTTTCCTTCTTTCTGCATTTTTAATACAATGCTCTCCATTTTATTACTTAGTGGGATTTTCTGAGCCTTCGATGCATTCAAGCACTTGTTCATTACACTCTTCTTGTTGATATTATCCGAAGAAGTTCCAGTATTTTTTTCAGTAGACAAATTTGTCGTCCTGGGTTTTGAGGAGGAAACTTCCACTAGTACGATGTCAGTTGCGTTGGACATGGATTTGTCAGAGGCAACAAAATCGTTCTGAAACGAGTCAGTAGAGAAACTGTCCTCTACATCATCTCGAGTTTCTTCATATGCCGCTTCTCTCTGATGAGGAGGGGATCGTTCCTCAGGTGTTCGATATGTTGAGGTTTCCTCGTTTGTTGCCTTCACACCTCTTTTGGAAGTCGAAAGCTTTGTAAAATTATAGATCGTGGCATTAAAGCATTCATCATCAGTTTTGAGATACTGATACATCGTATTTTGTTATTTTTTAAAGAAAAAATGTAACCACAAAATGAAGTTTCGTATTTTGTGTCGACGGTTGAAAATCGCAGACTTCACCATTTAGCACTAGCCTATAGAAGCCCCTACAATTTAGCGAACATTTTTAACCCTTATTTTTTTTTAAAAAAAGACGTTAAACTGGACCCATTTTTTCAAATGCTCTATTCTTCATGACAACTTAAATCCTGATGGAGAAAAGATGCATACAATGTCGTAAAGATTTCTTTGAAGTCCTATCGTGCGCTGATCGCAAGGTAGGAATTTCATCAAATTCCTCGAAATTCACTCCAGTGAACCAACTTATATTCTTCCTTAGAACGAGAAAACACTTAATTCCCTTTTTACATTGATGAAATAGTGATATCTGTTTCATCAGAGTTTAATTATTTCTGAATTATAAAATAGTTATTTCAGTGAACTACTTCAAGAGAGCAACAATACCTTGCTCTCGCGCCAGTTGGGAAAAGATTCCACCCCGTCGCAATAAATCTTCAGGGTGTCCTATCTCTGCAATCTCACCTCGGTCCAATACAACAACTTTATTTACATCTAAGGATCGAATAACTCCTAATCTATGAGTTACCATCAGCATACATTTTGTCTGTTTCATGGCATTGGAAAGAGCCTTCACTACTGTTTTTTCACTCTCAGAGTCCAAAGCAGCACTATGACAAAAGATATACATGTTCGTTAGCAGCAAGTCATAATAACGACGAATGGGCAAGATTTTTTGAAACTTACGTCGGTTCGTCGAGAAGCAGCACTGTTGGCTTTCGAATCAGCGCTCTGGCAATAGCAACACGCTATTGAAGGTCAGTGTTACGCAAGGTCAGTGTTATCGAATCGCATAAATAAAGCAACAAAGATTGGATTTCTGTTGAACTTACCTGTCTCTGCCCCCCAGATAGTGTACGCCCTCCTTCTCCTACTCTCGTATCCAGTTCTAGTCCCAGGTTATTCTTCTGAGCCCCATCAACTGGAAGACCGGCAACATCCAATGCCACCGAAACGTCTCGTCTCCATGCATCACTATATATTTTTTCACCATCCTTATTTATTGAATCCTTTTGAATTCCATACAAAACGTTTTCGAAAAGGGTCATGGGAAACAAATGTGGTTCTTGTTCGACAACGGTCATTGTTGATGCATGTTCACGTCTTGTCCACTTTTTAAGATTCTTTCCTAGAAGTTCACATTTTCCTGATGTTGGATCATAGAATCTCAACAGCGTTCGAAGCAGTGACGATTTCCCAGAACCGGACCTGCCAACGATTGCGACTTTATCACCCTCGTAAATATCAAGACTAATATTATTAAGTGCAGGAACCTCCAAAGAACCATAACTAACGGACATATTTTCTATATGAATAATTGGTTCATTCGAGTCTCTTACATGACCGTTTACACCATTTTTCTTATCTATGGTTTCTTTTGCTTCAAGTACTTTCGGATCTCGAATAGCCGGAACTCGCCTGATGAGCTCGAAGACATTGCTCGACGCTCCAATCGCGCTCTGTATTTTTGCCCATTGGTCTCCGACTTCATTGGAAGATTCCAGCACAAAGTTTACATAAAACATGAACGTTGTAAGCTTCTCAAGGGGTAACTCCTGAGTTCTCCCCATTGTCCAACATGCAAAAAGGAGCAAACCCTGAAGAACTGTCTGTAATGAATCACTGATGAATTTATGAGATCCATATGCCCATGCCTGGACTTCTTCTAAGTCAAGAGCGCGACTTTGTGATGATTCATATTTCTCTACTTCACTTTCAAATCCGTCAAATGCACGAACAGTCTCACTCATAGAAAAGGAAGTCTCGGCAACTGCTGTGCTTTCAGCAAACATATTTTGCAGCCTCTCAGCTAATATACGAGAGAATTCACCATATATTGCTGATAAAATGGTAACTAGCCCAATACCTCCAAATGCTGCAATAGCCAATGATCTAGAGATCTTGAAAAGATAGACAGCTCCAAAGATGAGCTGCGCAAACTGCCGAAATACAACATTTACGTGAAAAGAAATGACCATTCCGATTTTGTTAACATCATTATTCAATCTTGATAATAAAACTCCGGTCTCAGTTGAATCAAAGAATGAAGCTTCTTGAAGGAGTAGATTTCGATGCAATTTAACTCGAACATTGTAATTTCCTCTAGATCCTGGTGAGATATGAAACAGGTAGTTAGCATTTTTTTTAAATTGGTAAAAAATCACGAAATAGAGTAATATCTCATTTGACACACACACAAACAAGTGAACCCTACCTGCCAGCCAGAATAATGCACCTCTTAGACCTGTAAATAACGCACATAGAATACTTGAAACAGCAAGACCTGTCATAGCCTTGATTAGATCTTGCTTTGAACTTGACAAGGCATTGGCAAGACAATTGACACACATACTGTAATAATGAGGTATAACAGAATTCATAAATGCAGCCATGATTGCAAAACCGAAACATGGTATAAGAAGTTTGGCATCATAACCGACAAGATGTATAAGTTCCTTCCTTGCTTTGTTGAGATTTGCAACTGTGTCCCTGAAAGGCTTCTTTTCCAGTAATTCTTGTTCTACTTCTTTTCTTAGTGTTTCAATATCATGCGAATTCAGATCTTCAATATTAGCTGGCGCAGACCACAGTCTAGATATGGTTCTTCTTTTCCCCATGAGTTCGCGCTTTATGGTTGTCTCTCTTGATAGTTTAAATACATATCTAGCAAAAAATACCATACTTTCTGTCAACGTCATTTGCTTCGGGACGAAGTCATTTACCAGGGACTGTGGGGTTTCTATAGTTGCTTCAGTTGCCATGGACAGAGACTTTGTCGAAAATGAGCCATGCCGATTACTACGAGCTGCCGTTCCGAATAGGTTGTAGGGGATCGCGCGGTGAGGCAGATTTGAAAATGCCACTACTCTCCACTTCATAGTCAAACTCAAATTGTCAATAAGACATGATCCATTCGGAGATGAGCACAGGATAACGAGTGCAATCAAAAGAATTGAACGTAGCAACTTCTTTCTGAATAAGACAATACCATTAATATCCTGAAACATTTCTCTTTTTTCAGCTATCTCACCATTTTTCGCACTTTGGAAGGTCCTTTTCATACTTTAGAACACAGAAGCAAAGGTAAATGTAATGGAAATGAAGTACAATTCTTTTGTTGCTCTCTTCCCGTTTCTTTCAATATTTTTACTCATGTGTTCAAAACAACGTCATGAGTCACATGAGAATCTTCGTCATTTTTTCTCTCTCTGAAAAATGGATGGACTGCGTGCATTCCATGTCGGACCTTTGGGAGATGACGGATGTCTTTGTTTTTTTTTCTCTCCATGTGATAATGTATGAATGAAACAAGGGTTTTAGCTTAATCAATCAAGTAAAACAGAATTTACGGCCAAAGACGGAAGTCTAACTTGAGATGTATTGAATTCTTCATCAGTTTCCCAATTTCCACCCCAAGAGAGAAGCCCCTCGACCAAACTTTGCATGGATTCACTCATCTCATCCGAGTCCCTAATTCGACTGTCTTCTTCAGTATGCTGCTGTTGATGTTGCTGCTCTTTCCCCCCTAATTTATTGCATACAGTAGACTTTGATAATATAATGTTATCTTGATATCCTTCGAAAAATTCACATTCCTTAATTTCTTTTTCAAAATCATTTGATATTGAACCATTCACTGATTCAACGTCATTCGCATGACGGGATTCGTCAAAATAATCGTCTATACGGATGTGCTCGTCCTTATTGAACGGAGGATTTTTTTCATCTATAAGGCATTTACTATCCATCGCGATTTCAAAACGTCTCGCAATATCATCCATATCACTCGACGTAGGACCAACATCATCTTGAAAAATTATTCTTTCTTGCACAAAAAGATCGTTCGGCGAAGAAAGAATCCCATCCCTTAGCTGAGTCCAAGCCTTCAAATCTTCTTGAATAGAACTTAATTGAGTTCTTGTCATATTTATACATGCACCTAATAAGCTTTGCTTCCGATGAGAGTTCCAATACTTTACATCATTGGCAAGAGATATAGCTGCCTTGCGCTTTGCAATAGCAGTCTCGTGTTCCACAACGGCTGCATGTAATGACTGCATTCGAAGCTTAACTAAAGTTTCTTTCTGTTTTTCTGTTTCATCGGGTGTTTTATATATATCTGTGCTCAATTCTCCTAAAGCTTGATGCATTGCACTTTCAGCAGTTTGTTTCGCTTTCTTAGCTACTCGAAAGGCCTCTATTGCCCCTGCGACCGCTTTTGACGACGTCATAGATGCACTGGCTAATGATGCATTCCATACCAAATCTTGACTAAAGGCACCTAAGCTTTCATCTTTGCTGTAGTTAGAAGATTTCAAAGATGCCATAGCGCTTAATAAGCATTTCTGCATTATAATCTGTCCTCTCATACCTTGCCATGAGTCAATACTCTGCAGTATACTCATTTGTGACATTGCACATGACTGCCTAGCTTCTCCAATCTCAAGAACAGCTGCACAACATTTTTCAAGGCTATTATCCACTTTCTTAAGTAAATCATATAGGTATCGTACGTCTCGCTCGATGTCTATCTCGCCCAACGTTGTGACTTTTTTATTGCTTTTCATATCAGAGTGTGCAGACCCAGCAGTGTATGAAAGTGAAACTTTGGAATTCTTTTTGGCGCACAATGCACTTCGTTGCGATAAAGGTAACAGATCAGGGAGTAAATCAAAGTCATCAAACTCGGAATCGTTTTTATATACGTGATCTATGTCAATATTTGGCGAACTAATTTCTTCTGAAGTCATATTATCTTCATGGATATGATTCGAATCTACATTTCGTGATGGGGCCAACTTTGGCAATGACGCATGTTGAAGCTTAGTACTTGTTGACTGATATCCAGCCGTTTCAAGCAAACCATCAACGTTCAAAACTAAAGCTGCTTGGGCAGCTGCTCGAAGCCATTTGATATCTTTAATATCGGAAGGATACCTCATCAGATACTTTTTGAGGCTTGTCTTAAAAGCTACGGATTGATATGCATTAATACTATCGCATTGCTCTGATTTTGTTGAAGATACATTTTTCGTTTTATTCTTTGTGGCTAGTCCTGAATCTGCTTTCTTTTTCTCGTCATCTATCAATTCTTTTGCTGCATCAAGTCCACTTTGACTTGCCTTCAGAAGGTATTTATATCGTTAGTATGAAATTGTCCGACGTTATGTATACACACACGATCCTCAATATCATAAATTCACTTACCATAAGAATTACACGAAGTGGAAAAGAACTGGACACAGCAGGATTTTCCACCAAATAATTCAAGTATCTTTCTAATTGCTTCGCTTTCAAAAGAAAAATATCTTGTGATAGTGTGATAAACGTCTTTTTCAACGGTCGTATAGACGAGTTATTGGACTGCGAAGTACAATCCAAATTCACCGTAGTCGTTTGTTTTGAATCAAAGGACGAATTATGACAGAAATCACTTTCTTTTTGATCACCATTCGATATTGAAGGGTTTTTCCATAAGAGTGATTTGGCAGTCTTGCTGGCTAAATTGAAAATACCTACACCTGTTTTTGAGGCAGCTTCCATTACTGTTTTCTTGGCTGGTAAACTATTCACAATTGCGGTTGATCCAAAGGAAATAGGCAACGACGAAAGACATTTAGAGTCTGGTTCATAATCCATACAAGTACTTGATGTCAGAATCTTGGCTGGAAACGGAGGTAAGATTCTTCCACATAATGTACCACCAAGTTGCCTGTGTGATTTTAAATTTTGGTGAAACCACTCTAAATCTGCGTATGATCTTTTCACAACAATATCATCAATATCTGATGAATCACAATGACATCTCGTTCTTAATATGAATTCGATATCTGATGTGGGTACGGAAGTAGGCGAAAACACACTGACTTTGACAGAAATTTGTTTCTCGGGTACTTGAGAACGATGCGTATAATCATGAATTAAAATAAAGGAATGATCCAGATCCAATTCAGGTACAGGTATGCGAATTCCAGTCCCGATCCTGTTGTGACTACAATTCACTGTGTTTTGTGTCTCACAATATTGCTCCTGCTCCTGCTCATATAATTCAGCTTCATAGTCCAAAAGAGATTCCATGCTAAAAGGTTTTTCAGGTTCAAATGGTGGTAGATCCACCATAATCACTTGTTCTTCTTCTATTTGCGTGTTTTCTTTCTTCATGGCATGTGAGTGTGTACAATCATGTTTCGTAGTAAATTTACGTCCGGCATCCTGGTATTGAGCCAAAGAGATAAATTTCGCGAATATCATCCATGCTTCTAGACCAAAATATGTACATTCGACTGGTTGATTTTGTTCTGTTGGTTGCAATTCCACCACTAGACTCCAAATCTTGTCAAAAGTTGTGGTCGTGGAGGTAGTACGAGTTGTAGTTGTATCATCGATCCTATCTAAGGGACATCGAATATTACAGAAATCCTCCAAGTCCATTTTAGATATACATCCGATGGAATTTCTATCTAAAACCTTGAATATCTTGTTGAGAAATTGATAATCTTGTGTAGAAAAGTGCAATTGTTGGGAATCTCTCAAGGCAATGCTGTAAATTGCAACCGACGAGGGTGACTTTTGGTTATTATCCGTACTTTGGAGGATTAATTTGCACAGTGATCCCTGATGAGGAATTCGAATCCCGTTGCTTCTATTGCATTCGTTGAAACTGTCTTTCATCTTATTGGTGTTTCAATCACTTGATTCTTTTTTTTTAAAACTCTAAAATTCGTTTTCTTTCGAAATAGCCTTGAATTCCTGTGTTCGTTGGAATGTCGTGTTTATTTTTTGATAAAAACGAAATACGAAGGCTGAATAAAATAAAATCGTAATTTGTACTCTTTGAAATATATGTCCAATCTGATGAAAGCACCGTTGTCGTATCGTAGTGAATATTTAGTTGTTCTGAATATGCAAACGAAAAGGGAACGCTCTCTTGCTCTCTCTCTAGAGTAGAAACAGTATTACTTTTCGTAGAAATGAGAGAGAGGATAGAGACGTCAGATGTGATGATGGCCGCCTTTTGATGTTGTTATGAAATTCTCAGAATTCAGAATTTCGCGGGTTTTTTCGGTTGTACGAATTGTCAAGACTCACATTACTTATTTAGTAGTACAGATAATTTCATAATCATTGATCATTTTGGTAAGACAATTATTGAACACTTTGTAATTTTCATTATATGACTTTGATACTTCCTTCCTTCCTTCCTTCCTTAGTATATCTATACCCAATCTACTCTAAAAATCATCATCATCATCATCATCATCATCGTTATCGCGACTACTCCAATCACCAAGATGAGGATGATGATGTTCCATGTAGTTGTGGTCACTTTGGTCACTACTACTAGGGTAGTAATGTTGTGGATCAATATCATTTTGAATTTCCACCTTTATATTTCCTTTCTCAATATCTCTTCTACTGAAACCCATTTCCATCATGATTCTTTGTTCGTACATTCTTCTTGTTTCGCAGTTGATACAAAATTGTCGAATGGATTGCACTGAGTCGTCTCTATATGTCTTCCAAAAGGACTCTTCAATGGTATTATAGAGAGATATAAATTCTGGACAAAGTACTTTGGATATCTGAGACGTTCCTGATTTAAGGGGCAATGATGCACATGTTTGCAGCGTTTGTTGTTTATTGATGGATATCATCCATGTAACTGTTCCCAACATGGTTGCAACCATGAAATCTACTGTTCCTCCAAGTACAGTGAGTATGGGTCCTTCTTGAAATAGTTTTAGAGCAGTAGTAGTATTAGTAGGAGTAGTACTAGCATTATTAGTAGGAGTAGTAGTCATTGGTTTCGTTGCCTTCCTTTGTGCATGAAAATGTCGTTTTTGCAAGTAATGTACAATCTGAAGGGGTGCTTTTCTCAGAGTTATAAAACTAACGACACCGACCACTGTTCCAATGACGGCCCCTGGATACAAGACACAATTTGTCAACATTCGTTTTTCCTTCTCGTAGAGGGTGGAGGACGAAAGCTCTTTTGAATCGAGTTTCGACTGAATAATGTTGACAAAAGATTGTACAACTCGTTCATCTGGTGACAATCGGTTGTCAAAAGGTGGAAATGCAGACGAATTGTTGTTGAAATTGTGATTTCGTTCCGTGTCTTTCATATTTTGATGGTAACAATAGTCAGGAGTCTCTACTAGAGTTTTTTTTTATAAACGTTAAACATAAACATGTGTCATCATGTGTTATGAGTTATGATATTGCACTATGTACTCGGTAACTCGTAACTCATAAGTCTTATGTACTAACCTGCGTGTATCTTTCCACCATGTTTTTAGTGGATATGTGTACTGTTAGTACTGTTAGTACTCGTCCCACCTTCAAGTGATACTGTGATGAACCTACTGCAACAGTCAGTCAGTCATATAGATATATTCGACAACAATGCCACTGTTGCAAAGGCGCAAAAGAAATGTCCATCATAATGTCTGTCGTTTAAGAGAATTGTACGCTTTGTTACTTTTCATCGTGGAAGAACCACAACAAGACGAGGATACTATGACTCGTACGACTACGACTACTAGTACTGTTACTCATGCCATGGAACGCCATCGAACTTCAAAGGACGTTTCGCCCACTCGTCATTCCTTTAGGTCATTCAACGATCGAAACAAGAAGAGGATATATCCTCCTTCGGAAGAAGAAGATCTTTGGAATCAACTTTCTGCCTACCGTCAAAAAGATAATAACATAAAAATTAGAAACGGACATTGTTCTCCCCTTACTGAACAAGATGAAATACATTCACAACGTATGCTACAAGCCAGAGAAAAAGAATCGCACGTTGTGGAGTTGATTAGATCTATAGGGGAAACTGTCATTTATGGAGAACAGAACACTGGTGATGATGGTTCCCACACTATCACAAACACAAACCATCAAGTCTTTGAATACTTTTGTGATAAAAATATTCTTTCACTTTTAGTGGACATATTCTTGGCAAAACCACCCAATTTGCCCAACATTACATGTGTTCGATATGCTGGTGTGACTTGGACCGCACAAGTCAAGGCTCAAATATTACAAACCATATCCATCTTTGTATCCAATCTTTCTGACACCACATCCTTATACTTTCTATTGTCAAATAATTACATCAATACAATCATTTCATACATGATACCTCTGGAACAATGGTCAGACTCGGCATTGGATGAAATGTTGCCCGTATACATTTCATTCCTCAAAAGCATGGCATTACAACTTGCAAACAAACCAGATTTGTTCCAATTCTTTGTCTGCAATCCTTCTGAGTGCGTTTCATCCATATCAACATCGACACCCTTCTATCTACCCATGCCCTTGTTTCCACTTTTTTATGCGGCCGTGCATGTTGCCACATCGTCTTCCAAAATCGCATCCTACGATTACTTTGTGCAAACGACCGCACTCAACATTATTCTCAATATTTTTCAATTGAAGAATCATGAAATTTCATCAATCATTTCAAAGTCACAAGTCGAACAGCAGTTGCTCATTGCTCATTTATGTCAACAACTCAAGGAGAAATATCATGCCATCATTGACATCATTATGATTGTTGGAAATCGTTTATCTCCATGGAGACAAGAGGCATTGGCATGTGAACAAGGTCAACTACAAGATATACTTCAATTCATTACAGACCTTTTATGGTGTTCGCAATCATCGAATGTCACTGTTTCACAAAGATTCTGCGAGGGCATCCTATCGAAAGTCATTATGAAACCCGTTCTAGATAACATTCTACTCGTCAGTGACACGAATCAGAAGTGGCAACCTGAAATACAAGCAAAGTATCTTGCATCACTATTCTTTCTTTCCATATTCTTCAACACGGTAGATTACGTCCCTCTTCTTCGAATGATTTCCGTTGCCATCTTCCATCCTTATACACCGCAAACAGCAGACTTATGCGACGATGCTCAGAGCCACAGCAAAGAATTCTGCATCACACCAAGTTTAAATAGCATTGCCAAAAATAATTTTGAAATTGTTCAAGATGGGGTTCTAAAGAATGATACAAAGATGTCCATGGGCAACAAATCAGCAGAGCCCGAATGGAGGTCCTCACACTTACCCGTCCTTGTTGTTTCCAATCCAATTCAGACTGTCATGTATCGCGCACTTTCGGGTGATTTCGGAGATGCTGCCTTTGTTTTAGTAGCAACAGTGATTGAAAATATTCTTCAATCTAGAATTATGGATTTGAATATGTTTCAGCTATTTGGAATGGTAACCATACCGCCCTCTTGTAGTGTTTTGACGCCATGTCTGTTAGAGGTTTCTTTTACAAATTTTTATTCCAAATTGAAAAATATGCCTGCGTCTAGATCTGGACAGTGTGCTCTGAATATGGCCATTTCTGTGACTACATTATTGATGACGATGCAAATAGATGCATGGAGCGAGAGCTCAAATCGTACTATTGCAGATCTCACAAACTTGATTGTTTCCAACCCCTTAATCCAATCCATTTTAGCTACTAAAAGTCATTTTGCATCGATTGCAAAGGATTATTGCCAAAATCAAATCTCATCTGAGCTTTTACCCTATTTGATGGAACGGAAACTGAAGGAACTTTATTCAGAAGTGGAGACAAATGCAGAATCAATTCAATACTACTGTAACTTGTCCAAATTATTTCATAAATCTGACACATTATTGTGTAATTTCGTCATTGCAACTATATCGGGTGGAAAAACGAATGAGATTGACGAATATGATTATGCTTGGCATTTGATGTTAGTGCTGGATGCGTTTGAGAGAAATTTCAGTGAATTATACTATGATTTATCCGCGAATCTATCAGATATGAAGACTCGATGGGGTCAAGATGCAAAAATGTTCAAATGCAAGGCATCAGATGAAATAATGATACTAGGAAGCTTGGATAGAAAGTCAATAATTGGATCAGACTGCACTATAAAAGATCGTACTTCTTTTCGCTTCACACCATCGTTAGCATTGACCGATCACACAATCAATACCTCTTCAATCATCAAAAGTAACGGTGCAAAAGATACGAGGCGGCAAGTTGCGGATCAGATCCTATTGATGGCATCCTCGAAATCATCCGACTTTTTACTTGTTGTCTACGAGGAGGAGTTATTAATCTTAAAACCCGACACCAATGACACTAAAGTCGGCACGATCTTATGTGCCACATTACTCAATAACATTATAGCTATTGCTTCAGATGGAGAATGGTTACATATTGCGATGAGAAATGTAGAAGACATTGGGGTACTCATTTCAAAGGGTAATATGGCTCTAAAATTTGACAGTGCTGGTACATGCAATGCTGCAAAAGTTTGTATCTCAAATAGCAGAAATCTGTGGCGCGTGAATATGAAAGATAAGATTCAGAATTTTTTTCATCGATGCAGTTCATAACCTAATTTTAAATCTACTCGTATCTTTCTTTTCTGATGAAATACGGAATATCCGGATGCCGACTATTCACTTTCACTCATGAAAAACCCAATCGCAACAAAGTGTGAAAGAAAAAACTATTGATCCCAAGGTTTAGTTTGCGAACCCCCCAATTATTTCCTATCTCATATAATTTTTTATAAAATAGCCCTTAGAACTCAAAAGACTTATTTAGCTGTAATGGCTTAATTTGGCCTTAAGGCCCCTATTGGTGTTAGAGTTCTTCAGAACACTAAATTTCATTCATTCATAATTTTTTTTGAAACACATCAAACTTTTAAACAATGTCTATCAAATAAGCCTTTGGGAATCATAACCATTTTTTTGTTTAATACAAGACCAAAAGACGACGAGACAAGAAATGATGATCAAACAAAAGTGCATCGATCTCATGACCAAGATACGCAAACAGCAAATTCAGCAGAGAGTGAATCGACAATTCTTCAAAATCTTTCCTTACACTTGAACAAAATAAACTGAAAGAACTTTGGCCATATCAGCCACAAAAGCAGCGCATTAGCATCATTAAACTCAAAAATGTGGGAAATAATTGAAGAGAAACTAGCTGCATTTGTGAAAAGCAAAGACAAAGTACTAATGTCGTAAATCACCTTTTTATAAAGTAAAACTAATCTTACGTTCTCGACTGAATCTCATTACAATTCGTTTTTCTTTTTCAATGTTCTTTGAACCGCGGCCTCAAGCATTGGAGCCCATTTTTCATCAACGTTGGGAACAGGGAAGCAATTGGGTAAGTAATTTTGTCCGTTAATATCCACCATAATGACTTCGTATGTCTTCCCATGGACGTCAATCGTCTTGACGTATTTGGGTTCTGTCGTATTTGAATATTGGTCCATTCCAGGAGGCCACTCAACACCTATGCTTGATTTTTCAGGGTTTTCGAACAGTGTTCTATTATACATTCTTGTTTCTTTCGAAACCAACGCCTTTGTGTGAAGCATGGTACCCTCTGTTTCTTCGTCTACAAAGCGAGATCGTTTGTTCATTCTTGCTCGTTGAGACCATGGTTCACCTTTGGCAGCAGCCTCGGCTTTACCAGTTTGACTGTATGTTGTCATTGTAGCGTAGTGAACAAAGAATAATCTCACAAAATCAGGACGATAGATCGCTTTCTCAGCAGGCATGAGATTTTTTCTCGGAGGTTTTTCGTAGTTGCAATTGTAAACCTCAAGAAAAGTCTTATTTGCTGGCAATTGTGTATCAAGACAGCTTGAGCAGTCTTTAGGTGGAGTTTTTACACTGATAACGAAAGATGAAATTGAATGAATAAGAGCGACAGATTAGTGAAAGGACAAAGATCGCAACAATAAACTTACTCAAAAAACCGAAGCCGCGGTTTCGATCTCTTACTTTGAAAGTTTATAACTGCTAAATTCTCTTTTTCAGCTGTATCCAATAGATCCTTGATGCTTTTATGTTTTCCTTGAGGTATAAAATATTCATCAGTATCATGTGCTGCCAACCATTCGGAATGCTCTCCGAAACGTAACCTGCATGAACTCTCAGCAGCATATTGACTTGATCTTTCACCCTTATTATCAACATTTCCTTTATTATTATTACAAACTTTAGCCGGCCAATCAATACGGGTGACAAAACCAGGAAATAAATCAGTGATGGGCGCCAAAGAAGTCTCATTGCTGAATGCACCTGTGTTGTCAAATATGTAGACATGCTCTGATCCTACGAGCCTTTCGTATTCCAACCATTGCAGAAGACGATCATTGCCATCGTTAACAGTTGTTCTATCTCCTCTGGTTTTGAAAACTGCACTTGTCCAAGCGCATGATATCAGCTTCTTCTTAATACCATCTTTGTATTCTTGAGCTACTTTAGCATCATATTCTGCAATCGCCTTTGGATCATCCATATTAAGAAAGACCCCAGAGTCAGGATATGTCATCAGAGATGGTTTGCAGATTGGTATGTTTTCAAGTCTGCCTGAATCTTCAATTTTTGGCACCAAGTGTTTCTCACCGTATTCAGCCTTGACATCAAAACTGTTTTTGTCTGGGTATAACCGATCAGGTAAAAAAATCCAAGAACTGCCATATCTCACTGGTGTCCGGATAGGAATCAAATCAACGAAAAAAAGCGCATAATCATTCATAACACTTTTACCCAGTCGGATCTTTTCTACCATATGATCTGGAATAGGACATTTAAATACTAATTGGGACGTCCAAATCATGTGATTATCAAAGCCCTCTTTCGTAAATGTCGATTTGTACCCCTTACGAACTGTATGAAAATCGTAATTGACATTGTGTAAGGATAGTGTTTCATACGTTTGATCGTTGTCTATAGTTTTGAACCTACAGATAAACCTCGTTTCGATCCCATCGGGGTCAGCTGTATTGTGATCTGTCAACTGGTACCTCTGCTCACCGTCAACGGAAACGCGTTTGACAGGCACATGCTGGAACAGAGCCGCATTTGGCTGAAAAAATTTCTTTTCTTTAGAAAATAATTTCCCAGTTTGACATCTCCTTTTATTCTGAGCCACGAATTGAACGAATTTCCCATCCGCGGTTGGAAATACATCATGAATCCACGGAAGAAACGGATCTCTATTTGTGGGTGCATCGTCCTCATCTACGGGAAATTGTGCGGGTAAGTTAGCACATGATTTAAGATTGGGATACATTACTTTGGTGAGGGTCTTAGCCGTTGTATTTCGAAGTGGTAGAGGTTTGATATCCCAATCCGATAGATAGACAGGTTCAATATAGGCAGTCATTACGGGTGTCTCTTTGGTTGGCAGTATCACGGATTCCACCTTGTCAGCACTAGGAATCAAATGAATGTCAATCCTGGGATTCAAGGTGTCAATCAGGGCGTCGTTGCGGATCCGCCTCATTAAATGAATCGACAGGAGACTGTAAAACGCCAATAAACTAATGCCAACCAGGGATAAAATCAATTGGCACTTGCTGCATTTCTTTCGTTTCTTCCGTCCTGCATCCTTTAACTTTTCTGATGCACGAAAGTTGGCAAACGGATCTGTGCTTCGTTGAAAACTCATAGGTTTTGGTTGAAACATGAAAGAAACAACAAGCAAAAGTTTAATTGGGTGAAACGTGAAAAGTGAAAACGAAAACCAAGAGGGAACCCCAAAGTGAAGTATCGCTAAATAGTTTTCCACAACGACAACAACTGGTGAAGAACTGGCGAGCGTCCAAAATCACATTCATTTCACAATTCACAATTCACACACATATACATCGATGGATTCAAAAAGCATCATGAGTAACTCAAAATATGACACTGCAATAATTGTTGACCATAAGACTGAGAGTGATGCAAATGGAAAGGAAGAGGATTCATCACTACTTATCAAACGTGCCATCCAACTGTACAAGGATGATAAACTACTGGAAGCAAATCGACTCCTTTTATCTTCAAGTGATATACAAAACCGTATTTATTCAGCATCAAATCATGCATGGAATGATTCAGATCCTAATGAACAGATTCCAAAGAACCAAAACAGAGATACCATAGAAAACCACCACGTGAATAGTGAAGTCTTGGCGGAAAATGCAATCTTGAATGAAATAGTTATGAAATCTAGAATTGCGCATGAATTAATAGAAGAAAACAACAGTAATAATAAGGATACACTTGCCAAGAAGGTGGATAACAATATTGAAGATTGGATCAGCTCTGGTATTTACTTAGAGTTAGGATTATTCTTTACTGAGATGAGTTATAGACGTATAGTAAAGAATAATCCTAACTCTACCGACTTGTCACGGACAACTAACCTCGAGTGCCAATGCGTTTCTATCATTCCTTCAACTTTGTTGCAATCTCTTTTAGCAGTTCTGAATGAAACAGAGTTATACACACAATGGATACCTTCCTTTAGTATTCCAAAATTTGGGATTCATTCTTTGACGAAACTTAATCAATTTGGAAGAGTTGGACAGGAATTAAATATTGTTATGAACGTTCCATGGCCGTTGAAACAAAGAGCTGTGCGTCGATTAAAGGTGTGGGTTTTTGATGACATTGATTATCAAAATGTGATTGGAATTAAAATTCAGAATTCACCTCACAACAATGACGATGGGGGTAGCACGAGCAATAACAACACTAGTGGCGAATCTGCTGTTGACATGGCAGTCGATGGCGGATTTCTCATCCAACCTTGTCCAAAGAATCATCCAATATATATTGCCAGCACTTCAGCTTCTTTCAAGAAAAAAAAACATTCCATTAATTTGCAAGAAGAACAAATTCTTGTCACTTTTAGCGCATCCGTAGATCCACAAATCAATGTGATTCCACCTTCTGTTTTTAATTTCTTTACAAAAGTTGCTTTCAGACAGTGTTGGAAAATGCTCCTTCAGATTGCTGTTGATGTTCAAAGTGATAAAAGATTGGACCATAAAAAGGCAATAGATGAAAAGAAAGAATTGTATAGCTGGATCGAGAGGAGATTACAGACTCTGCTGGCGAATTCGCGCGAAGAAAAGGATGGTATTGTTGACACACAGGAAAGCAGTAAAAGACGTGAAATAGAAGAGTTATCCACCTCTTCTAACATTGGGATAACATTGGAAACATCAGCGATGATGGGATAAAAACGTTTTAAAAAACTATGTAAATGCTAGACAGAAGAGATTGCGAGATTGTATAACGCCGACTATCTTCTCCGTGGTATATGTTGAAGATATCTAAATATATAACCTAAATTTGTACTATCATCCTTCACAATGTTTCATGACGATGTACAAGTGGAACATACCTTACCCCCATTAATGTCTCGATATGAAAATCATCTTTATGATATTCATCTTTCATGTGGACCCGTGTAACCTTGTACAGATTCTGAAACCCTCCATCTGGCCCCACAGGAATGACCATGACTCCACCCAACTCTAATTGCATCATGAGATGCACGGGAAACGTTTCTGCTGCTGCTCCGACATGTATCGCATGGAAAGGCGCATACTTTGGTAAACCCTTCCAACCATCTCCTTGATGGATAGACACAGTATGAGAATCCAATAAATCTTTGTCTTTTTTTAGGATGTTCTCTTTCGATAACTGGGTGAGGCGAGGGATGACTTCAAGGCCAAAAACTCGCCCTTTTGCGAGTGGAGGGATTGGTCCATTTTGATCAATCAATCGTCCGAATGCAGTTACTAAGTACCCTGATCCACATCCAACATCTAGTATTTTCAATTCAGGTTGAGGGACTTTCCTAGAAAATTGGACAAGGGTCGGTAAGATCTCTTCAAGGGCATGCGCATGCATATGCGGTGCGCTAATGGTCTGTCCAGCACCGATTCCTTGCGGGGCATCCGAATATGCGTAAGCTTCTGCGTAATTTGCTCTGTCGACCTTGGTCAATGCTTGCCTGACAGGTTCCGATTTGATGATTCCGGCCTGATGTAGAAGGTAGTATATAAAGTCAGACATGCGTTCAAAGAACAAAGGAATAGCTTCACAGTTGAAACAACGACTCCTTAATGGAATCAATCGTGAATATGGCTCACCATTTTCAAGTTCTCAATCATCTCAAGGTTTGTTCTTCCGCTGCACTGCCATGCTCTAAGACTCATATTTAATGCTGTTGAAGTCGATGGAAAAGCTATAATATCTTGTTTGGAATTTCGATCAATATGATGAACTTGATTATTGTTTGTAGGTGCAATTATGTGACTGAAAGACGCATTAAAGAGAGCAGATGTTGGGACCGAATGAAATGCGAAGGCGGCGGATAAGAACAAGGATAGGAACATCACTAGTGAATGAAAGATTTTTATGAATGAATCCACTTGAGAACCAATTTTGAATTCAGAAATCAATGTGACTCTATTGTCAAACCCTTTATATCTTGTATGGCATTAAGGATCGGTGCGAGCACTTATTTCGATGTATTCTTTGTTCTTTGTGATCACGGATGGGCTTCTTTTCTATTTTTTGAAATGAGAACTCCGAACTCTGAACGATAAAATGTCTGTATTGCCGGAACGCGGCAAACCTTACATAACCAGAACATAACATACGTACTATGTCTGGGCAATAGACCCACTTGGCAGAATGAAAAGATCTTAAATCGTTTTAGCTCTCTCTAGAGATACTAAGTTATTCATAGTAGTAAGAATCTGTTAGAATTCTATAATAGTAATTTCGACTAAATCATGTCCATCTTTTCTACTTATAAGAAGTCTTTCCCCCTAATCAAGGAAGCAATCATCAGCTGCTCATCGTATTGAAGACTTCGTTCAGGTTTATTGGATCGGTCCACTTGCATCTGTAATTCATTCACAACAGACCGATGATTTTCAATCGCTTGCATAGCATTTTGACAAACACAGTCATCGTGACCATTGGAAACCGTCTTTGTACTTCGATATAGGAATAAGATCAATACAAAGAAAGCTACCAAAACATTCGACAACCCTAATATCATGGGAAGGTTTGGATGAAATTCAAAGAGTATAGGGATCAAGATCAATGAAATACCAGCAGAGCACCTCCTGAAACTTGTGAATAGTATTCCATCCGTCGCAATTATACCGCCGCTTCCTTGCATGTCCAAAAGTATTATCTTCAATATGGAGTTAAAGATACAGAACAAAAAGAATCCACTCACAAAAGTAATGAAAAGCGGAATCACCATCAATGTACAACCGAATGCCATACCTGTCAATGAATAAAACAAATCCCGAGGTGATGGAAACACTTCCTTGAAATATACATGCATATCATTTCGTAGAAATACAATTGATGCAATCCAATCTGTCAGAGTAGCACATGCCATTATAGATCCAATTGCTATGTAGTTGAATGAAAAATCATGATCCATTTTGATGGCAACGCTACTCCATATACATAAGACAGATATGCTTCTGCCATAAACGCAAATGGGAATAATCTGTTGTAATATTGATGGTGGGATATCGACCAGGTAGTATTTCACAAGTAATCGATGCAATTGCGACATATCTGATTTAAATATGCGCCGCCTGGATTGAATAGCTGAGACATTCAAGTTTGCAAGAAAGGTTGGTTTGTACGATTCATCGTTATTACCTTGGATGTCTTGGCGCATTTGATGCGGTACTACTCGATAGATATCAAGTATATATAGTACAATGAGACATATAATTTGTAATATCATCATGATAGCTCCTATAGAAGCAATACCATCTATAGAATACAGAGAATACAATATACCTCCAATGAGGAAAGATGCAACTCGTGATAGTTTGGATGCGTGATAATTTGATTTCAGTTTCAAACCTTTGTTAGGAATGTTTGTAACGTTCAGTGAGTGTATGAATATCTGCATGGCACTGCACATTGCCTCGTTACACTGAGTAAGAGTACTCCCGAGAACAAACATATAAAGTCGCTCATTAGAGTGTATATATTGCAGTGAGTCCTTGACCATGTCTCGATGCACAGACAGAAGAATAATATAGTACCCGACAAGTGACAGAATGGAGCCGACAAATGCACTGGTTTTTGGAATGACTCGTCCTAGAGAGCTGAAGAGGACACGAGTGACATAAGATAAGGCTAGGAATATTCCTAAGGTGCTGTTTTCCACGCCATATCGATGTTCTAATTCGACGAAGTAATACAAGGTAATAATGGACGACGTTGCACCAAAGAGTGTTGGTAGGAGTATTGTACTTAAGAATGCCTGGAATCGATCATCTTCTTTGCCTTGTGGATCTTTTTTTGTTTCTTCGATTGGATCATTTATGAATTCATCCGATGATATCTCTATACCATCATCGATCTTGCGAAGCTCATTCGTTTCCAGTGACGACTGTTCTTTGCTTAAATATGCTTCTTCATTGCCTAATACAACATTCGACCGATTATGATCATGATCACGATCACTATCATACGATGGAGATAGTGCGTCTTCCATGGTAGGATTGATCCGAGAATGTTCCATTCTTTGTTTTTAAAAAATCTTAGAAAGAATTGTAAATTGTGTGCTTCTTCCACGTGCGCGAAGGCACGGACATGTGAGTATTATTGTCCTCATTATAATAAAAGTAACAAAGTTCAGACAACGATGAGAATGTAATAGATTGATTTTATTAAAATTCATTCATTTGTTACGTAGTAGATATTCAGAGCATGCAAGTTCTTTACAAATGTTTTTTTCTAGAGAGAGAGAGAGAGAGAGGGAGATGATAACTTATCTACAAAATACTTTAGTCCCTAATGTGTCCGAGAGAACTGGCTTTTTTGTTTTCATAATGATGTGCTTTAGCAGCCTCATACGCAGCAGCAGCAAATCCTCCCACCAATGGTCTAAAGTTACTCCCCCCGGGCAAATCTTGACTATCTACCAATTGTTGAAGTCGAGCCGCTTCTCCTTGAGATAACGAAGTGTACTTGTCGGATTGCAGTTTTCTATTGTACTGTTCCAGCAGTTCTGCCTGTGTTTTGTTCTTTTTCTGAATGGCTTCCAATGCATACTTATCTCCCGGCGCCTGGATACTACGGGTGACACTATGATCGTTGGATTCCTTCGCTGTAGAAACGTCTGTCTTCGCCTGTTCGACGACACCAGCATCGGATTTGCTCGGAAAAGGCTCTAAGAGTTCCTCGTAGGGCAAATATGCTGGTCTTCCATAAGGACCTTTGTTCGATATCAATGTAGGATCCTGTTCTGAGCCACTGTGATTGGAATTGTCCTCGTCATCACAATTGTCCTCGTCGTCTCGTGCTGGAAGAGGGAACATATGATGTGAACCCCGGCGAGGCCCCTTTATCTTTTGGACGGCTCCCGCAATGCTTGTGTTATGACTAGAATGTTCGTTATTGGCCCTAACATGTGTCATTTTCAATAGTGTGTTTGCACCTTTAACCTGAGACCTGTCTTCTGTTAGTTCTCTATCTACTATTACTACTAGTAGAGGAATCTTTTTTAAAATAAATAAATAAATAAATGTCAAAACCGAGCAAACTCGAATCAATCGTTCAGTGTACGTTTACTAACTGCGAGAAAGAAACTAAGAGTATCAATGGATTTGTAAGGAATAGGTCGTTATAATATAGTCTGATATTTATTTATATAGAGATTCACTCAAATGACTCTTGACTCCATGACTCCCTCTCTCGGCTAAAAACGTTGTGCGTTGAAGAAAGAAGAGAGCTCG